>Ga0256847_1000307_pt1 | contig 32574 bp, 28 predicted proteins | sample TeddybearmetaG_FD_189099 | JGI IMG/M metagenome (GOLD analysis project Ga0256847, IMG submission 189099) | Hydrothermal vent microbial communities from East Pacific Rise, Pacific Ocean - Teddybear | ecosystem: Environmental > Aquatic > Marine > Hydrothermal vents | place: Pacific Ocean: East...
TGCAAATTTTACACAACTGTTATCCTAAAATGGAGCGGATCGGGCACACCAAGCAAGAGGCTGTATCTCGTTGCGAAACAATTAATAGGCCAGTCGATCCCAAACAAGCTAGAAAAACCGCTTATGATGAGTTTTCTGTTATGAACTACCCGGCGACTTTCACGACCATAAACGGTACCAATAAAACGATTAAAGCACACTCAAAATTATCCTATTTAGATCAATATGCGATTCAACTTTGGTACCCACAAAAAAAATAATCAATTTTTCAATATTATCGTCATTCCGGTAATGTTTTTGGCCGGAATCTGCTGATTATTAGAGTAAATTCCAGCTAAAAGACTGCCGAAATGACGGCTATTGTAGAATTCAGGGTTGCTCTTGCCAAAAAGACTCTTATGCAAGCCCCAGGTTAAGTAAAGAGGAATAGATAAGGAAAATACAACTCGATTCACCATTTTTGAAACATTTCTAGAGCAGCACCGTCTTTTATCCAAACAACGAGGAAAGTAAAATGAATATAGTCGAGAAATATTATCAATTACACAATATGCTGTTTAGCAACAAGGCATTGTTCGCAGGTTTAGGGCCATTGGCTTTAAGGCTGTTTTTGGTTCCTGTTTTTTGGGTGGCCGGGACAAGCAAACTTAACCATTTTGACGGTATCGTGCAATGGTTTGGTGATGGACTGGGGCTTCCTTTTCCGACTTTGTTTGCCGGTTTGGCAACGGGTACAGAGGTATTCGGTGCGCTGTTATTGTTGGCGGGCTTGGCGACCCGCTGGATTGCTATCCCTTTAATGGTCACCATGTTGGTCGCAATATTCACGGTTCATTGGCCTAATGGCTGGCAAGCAACAAACGATTTAATGAGCCCCGGAGTTAAAGAAACCACAGAGGAAGCGCTAAATCGATTGAGTATTGCCAAGGATATTCTACGCGAGCACGGTAACTATGAATGGTTAACCGAGCACGGTGGACTGACTAGCTCAAATAATGGGATTGAATTTGGTGTGACTTACTTTGTGATGTTACTGGCGTTGTTTTTTAGTGGCGGTGGTCGATTATTTAGTGTTGATTACTACTTAGACAAACATTTTAATAAGCAATCAGATTAGCAACAAACATCCTCAGGACAACAAATCCTGCATAGAATAAAAACCGCTGTCTTGGTTTGTTAACCAGACGGCGGCCTTTACCGCGCCCTCTGCATAGCATTTTCTGCTTTGAGCCTTGTGCTCGATACTGATGGTTTCATGATCTAGTGCAAAAAGAACTTTGTGTTCACCGATAATTGACCCCGCACGTATTGCTGAAAATCCAATTTCATCTTCCTTCCTTGGCTGCTTGATTGTTGCCCTTTGGTACACCGCCTTATCAGATAATTGAGTTTGCATCGCATTGCAAATAACCTCACCCATTTTTAAAGCCGTTCCTGAAGGCGCGTCAATTTTGTTCTTGTGGTGAGTTTCGATTATTTCTATATTGGAATTTCGACCAATTAGACTTGCCGCTTTCTCGAGTAGCATTAACGTAGCGCTGACCCCAATACTGGTATTAGGCGCTAATAAAATGGGTAGCTTTTTGCTCGCTCGTTTTATGACATTGAGTTCGCTTTGGTTAAACCCTGTAGTGCCTATTAAGAGAGGTGTTTGAGCAATTAGCGCCTGCTCTATTAGTGCTATAGAAACTGAAGGCAGACTAAAGTCGATAATAACTTGGCTTTGGGCGAGTCCAGACATGGTATCGTTTGTATAACGCAAATTGCTAGATCCGCGAACGATTTTTTCAAAAAAGGGGTGCCCTGAACGGCAAAGTGCAGCGGTAACTTCAACGTTAGTCGCTAGATTGGCTTCTGCAATAATTTGCTGCCCCATTCTGCCGGTCGCAGCATTGACACCAATATTGACTTTCACCGCTCTATCTCAAGGACTCGTTAATCGCCTCTAACACTTCACTTCCTGGACACAAATCGTCTTTAGTAAGACTAGTCAAAGGTCTATCAGTGGTATTGATAATCTCATGAGTGTTGTGGCTATTGGTATTTAAATAAAGTAAGCCTGTGAGGACCTGCTGTTTTTGTCTTGCTTCCTCTAGCGATTTAAGAACCGACTCGCGGCTTTGTATATCAAGCGAATTGGGCTGGCGTCGTAAGTTTAGTATGCTGCCATCATGTAGCTCGATGGTTTCCAAAATTTGGTTAGGTTGTGTTACGATAATTTCTTGTTCTTTTGGAACTAAGTCAACCGTACCGGTTGCTTCTTTATGATCTCTAACCCACTCATAGCCTTTGGTTGAAGAGCCGGTATTATTAAAAGTTACACAAGGGGAGACAACATCAATAAATGATAAACCATTGTGCTTAATTGCACCTTTAATTAACGGTACTAACTGATCTTTATCACCGGAAAAACTTCTTGCGACATACCCCGATCCAAGAGAAATAGCCAGCTCGCAAAGATCCATCGGTTGATACATGTTTGGAAGACCTTTCTTGCTCGCACTACCAATGTCTGCAGTGGCAGAATCTTGACCCTTGGTAAGCCCATAAACTCCGTTATTCATACAGATGTACACCATATTGAGGTTTCGTCTGACCAAATGCATAAATTGACCCATTCCGATCGAAGCGGTATCGCCATCACCGGATATTCCAATGTAGGTTAAATCACGATTTGCCAAATTAGCACCGGTGGTTACTGATGGCATACGACCATGAACAGAATTGAATCCGTGTGAGCCTTTAAGAAAATATGCGGGGGTTTTAGATGAACAACCAATGCCCGACATTTTGGCAATCCTGTGGGGCTCTAATGAAAGCTCAAAACATGCACTAATAATCGAATTACTCACCGAATCATGCCCACAACCCGCACACAATGTCGATAACGCGCCTTCATAAACAGATTCGGTGTAACCCAAATCATTTTTTGGTGCATCCGGATGACGGAAGGTCGACTTTAAATAACTCACGATGCAACTCCTTCAGAACTGCTGTTAGCGGTGGTAAATGGACTAACGCTTTCACCATTCATTATTCTTTCTATTTTACGTTTAATTCTTCTAGCTCTCATTGGCATTCCGTCAATATTAAGTATAGATTTAAGCCGTTTAGTACCAATATTGAACTCGTTAATCAATAGCGTTCTCATTTGTCCATCACGGTTTTGCTCTATCACATAAACCACGTCGTGTTCTTCAATAAAGGTTCCAATATCGGGATGAAACGGAAAAGATTTAATTCGACAGGTATTAATATTGACGCCATTATTGGCTAGCCCGTCGAGTGCTTCGTAAGTTGATTGAGCGCTTGTACCATAAAATATAGCGGCGGTTTTTGAGCTTCTGTCTCTGATTTTTATTTGCGGATGCGGGGCAATTTGTTTTGCAGTTTCCCACTTTAAAACCAGTCGTTCCATATTGGCTTCATAAACACTGCTGTCTTCGGTATACGCTGCGTAATCGTCGTGTGATGATCCGCGAGTAAAATAAGCGCCCTTTGTCGGGTGTGTACCGGGATAAGTTCTATAACCTATTCCATCACCGTCAATGTCTTTGTAACGACCCCAACGCTCGGTTAATTTGTCCAAATCCTCTGCATTTAATACCTTACCTCTATCATATTCAACGCTATCATCCCATTCAAACGGGCGACTCATACCATCATTCATACCCAAATCTAAATCAGACATTATGATGACGGGGGTTTGCAGTCGTTCAGCAATATCAAAAGCTTTAGCCGTCATTTCAAAACAATCAGCCGGGTCGCAAGGATAAAAACAAACTTGTTTAGTATCACCATGAGAAGCATAAGCGGCGGAAATTACATCAGACTGTTGAGTTCTTGTCGGCATACCAGTACTTGGACCGCTTCGTTGAACATCGACCAACACCACCGGTATTTCAGCAAAATAGGCAAGCCCTAAAAACTCGCTCATAAGCGATAGCCCTGGCCCAGAAGTCGCAGTGAATGCCCGCGCGCCCATCCAATTGGCTCCAATGGTCATGCCAATAGCAGATAACTCATCTTCTGATTGTAATAAAGCAAACTTGTTTTTGCCGGTATCTTTTTCAATACGGTATATTTTGGCGTATTTCTCAAACGCTTCCACCACCGAGGTAGACGGAGTGATCGGATACCAGCCGCAAACCGTCGCACCCCCGTAAACAGCGCCCAATCCAGTCGCACCGTTACCATCGATCATGATGGCATTGCCAACATTATCACGACGTGAAACCGATAAACCGCAGACACCTTCAAAATGTTCTTTAGCATAATTAAAACCTAACTCTAGCGCTTTAATATTAGGTGGAATTAATTTCTCTTTTTTGGCGAATTGTTCTTTGACCATATCGGTTAATACTTTAAATTCCATGTCCAACAAATAGGCTAAAGAGCCGACATAAATAATGTTTTTAAAAAGTTGACGTTGGCGAGGATTAGAATAATTATCGATACACATCTGAGTGAGCGGAATGCCGATATCAATAATGTCTTCCCTTTCTAAATTTCTGGGCAGCGATTTAGTCGAGTCATACAAAAAGTAACCACCGGGAACCAGTGTATCGTAATCCTTTTTGAGTGTTTGACCATTAATTGCAACCACAAAGTCGACATCGCCTCGGCTGCCAAGATAGCCTCGCTCAGTGACTCTAACCTCGAACCATGTTGGCAGACCTTGGATATTAGAGGGAAATATATTTTTTGGACTAACTGGAACGCCCATACGGAAAACCGCTTTAGAAAACATATTGTTTGCGCTTGCTGATCCTGTACCGTTTACATTGGCAAACCGGATGACAAACTCGTTAGTTGATTCAAGACGCATTTTCTATCCTGCCTTAGTGACTTCGTAGCTAAATTTTTGCATATCCCAAGCGGCCGTTGGGCACCTTTCTGCACACAGCCCGCAGTGTAAACAAACGTTTTCATCTTTCACCATAATGCGGGATGTTTTTAATGGTACTGAAACATAGAGATCCTGATCTTTTTGCGTCGCCGGTACGAGCAAATTATTTCTGAGCTCATCTTCCTCAGCGTCAAATATAAAATTAATGCAATTAGTGGGGCAAACATCTTCACAGGCGTCACACTCAATACATAAATCATCGGTAAAAACTGTTTGTACATCGCAATTGAGACAGCGCATTGCTTCTTCAAAACCAAGATTTTGATCGAAACCTTTTTCCACTTCCATTTTTAGATTTTTTAGTGCCGTCGCTTTGTCTATGTGTGGCACAAGATGTCGCTCATCATGATCAATGTGGTTATCATAAGTCCATTCATGAAATCCCATTTTTTGGCTCAAGAGATTAACTCCCGGCGCTAAACGCTCTGAAACAGGCTTACCTTTACAAAACTTGTCAATGGAAATAGCGGCTTGATGGCCATGTGCCACGGCAGTAATAATGTTGGATGGACCAAAAGCAGCGTCACCGCCAAAAAATACTTTTTTATTGGTGGATTGGAAAGTTTCAGTGTCAACCACTGGCATATCCCATTTACCAAATTCAATACCAATATCTCGTTCTACCCACGGATAGGCATTATCCTGCCCGATGGCTATTAAGACTTGATCTGCCTCCATGAAAACTAGATCTTCGCCGGTAGAAATCAAGTTTCGCTTACCGCTATCATCATATTCTGCTCGAACACGATCAAAATTCATTCCAACTAATTTGCCATTTTTTAGCACAAATTCAATTGGCGTATGGTTTTCAAAAATTGGGATGTCTTCGCCAACCGCATCTTCAATCTCCCAAGGGGACGCTTTCATGTCATCACGCGGGCTTCGCACCACGACCCGAACATTATCACCACCTAAACGCCTAGATGTTCGACAGCAATCCATTGCGGTATTACCGCCGCCTAAAACAATCACATTTTTACCGATAGATTTTGTGTGATCAAAGGCAACACTTTCTAGCCAATTAATGCCGATATGAATATCATCACACCCTTCATCTCTCCCCGGTAATGTTAGATCACGACCATTGGGAGCCCCTGAACCAACAAAAATAGCATCGTAATCTTTTGCCAATAATTCTTTAAGACTCTCTACATAGTGATTAAATTGAGACATTACGCCTAAATCTAAAATATAACCAATCTCTTCTGCAAGAACCTCCGCAGGCAAGCGAAACGATGGAATTTGGCTACGCATGAAACCACCGCCCACCTCTTGCTCATCGAACAAATCTACTTGGTAGCCAAGCGGTGCTAATCCTCTAGCAACCGTTAAGGAGGCCGGTCCAGCACCAATTAAAGCGACTTTTTTGCCATTTTTTTCTGCTATAGAAGGAAGTCGATTTTTAATATCCTTTTTATTGTCGGCAGCAACCCGTTTTAGCCGACAAATAGCCACTGGTTGTTCTTCAACGCGCCCTCGACGACACGCAGGCTCACACGGCCGGTCGCAAACTCGACCTAAAATCCCGGGAAATACGTTAGACTCCCAATTGATCATGTAAGCGTCGTCATATCGGCCGGCAGCAATCATTCGGATATATTCGGGAACCGGTGTATGTGCCGGACATGCATATTGACAGTCGACGACTTTATGAAAATATTCAGGGTCTTTTATATTAGTTGGCTGCACACCAAGCTCCTGTAATTTTTGTCTGTTATAGGGCAAACAGAGCTATAGATAAGTCCTGAGTTAGACGAATATACTAACCAATAATAATTTTTCTAGAATTATTATAATCATAGGCTAAATTCTTGAATAAGAAGGTGAATTATACTTTTTTTTTATCTTTTGTATGTATTTTTAACTATAAAAGCGAGAGTTTTTAGATATTTTTGGATTATATAACGGTTATGTACCTATGATACGTAAAAATATGGAATTCTACCCTACTCAACGAGCGGTATTTGGAGCTTCAGCTCAATCTCTACTCGATAGCGAACCCTGTTTTGCAGATAGAATGAACTTGCAAATGGGTTGAAGAGGCTCTAAATGATTATTAACCTTTGCCACCGCTGCTGTTAGTTCTACGGAATCTGAATACAGAAAATAGGAACAACTTGTTTCTTCTTTTTGTTTGATGATTAGTTCCTGCCAATCTTCATCGCGGGGTAGAAACGAAACATCTTCAATATCGTCTGTAGGAATTGATTGGTATTTGGCGCCACCGGTGAATACCAGCAGATCATCTATTACTTCGATGCTGCCATTATTTATGGCCGTCTTTTTGTTAAAGAGCCCGAAAAACAACCCTTTTGACTTGCTGGTTGATACGCTGGTCATAAACGTTTCCTTCGTTTAAGTAATTATCCTAAAAGATTCTGCGCATAAACGAAACGGCAGTTAACAACACCAAAAGCTAGCGGTGATGCATTCATCATACTCTCATATCTCATGGATCCCAAATCGAGGCCTTGTCTCTCACCATGCATTGAATATTTAAAGACGCCATTCCTGTTCGACAGGCAATAAAAAAGCCGGAAAACCGACTTTGTGAGAGGGGCTGTGTGTGCCCGACCAGTATGTGTGTAAAAGCGACAACCCTGACAGAGAGAGATCTTGGAAGACCAACTATTGGGAATTTTCAACCATATATTTCACGGTGTTGGCAATATCATCTTCAGAACAAGTTGCGCAGGTGCCCATGGGAGGCATTGCGTTTATTCCTTTGATAGCATTATCGATTAAGGTCTGTTCGCCCTTAGCAATACGCTCTTTCCACGCCTCTACGCTGCCAAACATCGGTGCGCCGATAGCATCGGTTGCATGACAAGCTGAACAACTTGCTTTGTAGATATCTTCTCCACTGCGTGGCCCTGTGTTCTCTACGACTGCAGGTTTGGCAACCGGGACATCATCACCTGCTTTGTAAACGCCGCCTGCTGGCTTGATTCTGTCTAAAATCGAATGCTCTTTTAGATGATCAGCAGATGCAGATGTTGCAATAGTGAGTGCGAAAGCCGCTAGAAACAATTTGATTATGTTCACCCGGAACCCCTTACTGGATTGAATTTATGAGATGTTGTTAGGGCGAATTATAGCTGAGTTATTAAAAATGATCCGCATAAAAACGTTGGAATAGTAAAAACCTGAGAATTCTGACCAGGGGTAATTGCTAAGCTTGGAACGGCTATATGATCAAGTCTCTAGGGTTGCTATAATCCCGAGCAGAAAAACACCTTCGGAAAAAAAATTGAATAACGCCATAAATGATCATAAAACGCCCTCAAAAGGCATCGACGGGGCCCCGCAAACCTTTCAAGGTTTGATCCTCAATCTGCAAGAATATTGGTCTAAACATGGCTGTGTCATTGTACAACCTTTAGACTTAGAAGTTGGCGCCGGAACTTTTCATCCTGCCACTTTTTTGCGCTCTATCGGCCCAGAGCCTTGGAACGCTGCTTATGTTCAACCATGCCGTAGACCTACCGATGGACGTTACGGAGAAAACCCTAATCGGCTGCAACATTATTATCAATACCAGGTCATTCTAAAACCTTCACCCGATAATCTGCAAGATTTGTATTTAGAATCATTAAAAACTCTCGGTATTGATCCTCTCGAACATGACATTCGTTTTGTTGAAGACAATTGGGAATCACCGACGCTTGGCGCTTGGGGTTTAGGTTGGGAAATTTGGTTGAATGGTATGGAGGTCACTCAGTTTACCTATTTTCAACAAACAGGCGGACTCGAATGTAAACCGGTTACCGGCGAACTCACCTATGGACTCGAAAGAATAGCAATGTATTTGCAAGGTGTTGACAGTATTTTTGATCTTGTTTGGACAGAAGGTCCTCTAGGCGTTGTGACTTATCGTGATGTTTTCCATCAAAACGAAGTTGAACAATCGACCTTTAATTTTCAGCATGCGGATGTGGATTATTTGTTTGGTTTTTTTGACCAGTGTGAAAAAGACAGTCAGAAATTAATAGAAGAAAACTTGCCTCTGCCTGCGTACGAGATGGCACTTAAAGCTTCTCACGCTTTTAACTTGTTAGATGCGCGTCATGCGATATCCGTCACCGAACGGCAAAGATTTATTTTGCGAGTAAGAGCGCTAACAAGAGACGTTGCAAAAACTTATTATGATTCACGTGAAGCTCTAGGCTTTCCTATCTGCCAGCAACAAAACAGCCAGCAGGAGAAATCATTATGAGCGGATCTGAGCCAAAGTGCACCGCCCAAGATTTTTTGTTTGAGTTAGGTTGTGAAGAATTACCACCAAAAGCACTAACAAATCTGGCCTCATCTTTACATCAACATTTGAAAAGCTCTTTTAATTCGGCTGAATTGAAATTTAGCAGTAGCGAATGGTTTGCTACACCACGGCGACTATCGGTTCAATTTAATCAACTAGATAGTGCCCAGTCGGACAAAAATATAGAAAAATTAGGTCCCGCTGTTGCTGCAGCATTTGATGCTGATGGTAACGCAAAACCAGCCGCGATGGGTTTTGCAAAATCTAACCGCGTCAGTGTTTCTGATCTCTCTCGTAAACAAACCAATAAGGGAGAACGGCTGGCTTTTATAGCAAAGGTTAAGGGTGAAAGAACTAGCGATCTTATGCAAGAGTTTTTACAAAAAGCGATTGCACAATTACCTGTTCCTAAGGCAATGCGCTGGGGAAACTCCAACCATCAGTTTAGCAGACCGGTTCATTGGCTATTAGCTATCCTGGGTAACGAAACGTTAAAAGTTGAATTGTTTGACATAAAAGCAAGTAATCAGACTTATGGCCATAGATTTCATGCTCCAGAGGCAATAAGTATTAACAATGCCTCTGAGTATGAATCTAAACTTCTGGCTGCATATGTTGTTGCTCGTTTTGCAGATAGAAAAGACAGAATTCGGGCCCAAGTTGAACAGTTAGCGCAATCATCTAACGCAACAGCCGTGATAGATAAGCATTTACTTGATGAAGTCACTGCCTTGGTAGAGTGGCCAGTTGCATTACTAGGAAAATTTGAAAAAGAATTTTTACAAGTACCGAGCGAAGCCTTAATTTCTTCAATGGCCGAGCATCAAAAATATTTTCATTTAGTCGATTCTAAAAATAATCTTTTGCCAAACTTTATTACAATCTCAAATATTGAAAGTAAAAATCCTCAATCCGTTATTGATGGCAATGAAAAAGTTATTCGCCCGAGACTGGCAGATGCAAAGTTTTTCTATGATTCAGATTGTAAAAACTCACTAGCAAGTTATATTAAAAAACTAAAAAAAATCGTTTTTCAGAACAAACTTGGTAGTCTTTATGATAAATCAGAACGAATAAAAAATCTGTCGGGATCTATAGCTAAAGCGTTAGGTTTTGATCAATCGTTAACTAATAGAGCGGCAGAACTATGCAAGTGTGATTTAATGACTGATATGGTTGGAGAATTTAGTGACCTGCAAGGTATCATGGGTCGTTATTATGCCAGTAAAGATAACGAACCAGCTGATGTAGCCGCAGCAATGGATGAGATTTATATGCCTCGTTTTGCCGGAGATCAACTACCTAAAACTAATACGGGTCTAACTCTGGCAATCGCGGAAAGAGTCGACACCTTGGTCGGTATTTTTGGAATAGGGCAAATACCAACAGGAGCGAAAGATCCCTTTGCGCTGCGTAGAGCTGCGCTCGGCGTTATTCGTTTGATCGCTGAAAACAAAATCGATTTGAATTTATCAGTATTAATTGATTGGTCTATAAAATCTTATTCTAATATTGTGTTAGAGGATAAAACAAAAACTGAGTTATTGAAATTTTTTGCCGCAAGAACAGGAGCAATGTATCAAGATAAGGGTTACTCCTCACAAATCGTAAAATCAGTTCAAGCATTAAATATTACTAGACCAACAGATTTTGTTAGTCGAATAGAGGCAGTTAAATCATTCAACGCTCAAGCCGAAAGTGGCGACCTTACAGAAGCTAATAAACGGGTAAAAAATATTTTGGAAAAATCAGGTTTTGATGCAGATAAAACGTTAATTGATCAAAACTTGTTTGCACAAGACGAAAAGCTGCTGTTTGAAACCATCAATAATGTGAAGGGTTTTGTAAAAGAACAAACTAAAAAAGGCGAATACACCAAGGCTTTGGAAAAATTGGCTAGCTTAAAAGATCCCGTTAATCAGTTTTTTGATAAGGTAATGATTAATGCGGAAGATGTAGCAATCCGGAATAACCGTCTCGCTCTAATTAACGAACTAAGAGGTTTGTTTATGGGTATCGCCGACGTTTCTTTATTACAAAAATAGACCAATAATGACTAACAAGCTGATCATTTTAGATAGGGATGGAGTCATCAACGAGGACTCCGCTCAATTTGTAAAATCTCCCGACGAATGGATCCCCATTGAGTCTAGCTTAAGAGCGATTGCAAAACTAAATCAAAATGGATATAAAGTCGCGGTGGCTACAAACCAATCAGGCATAGCGAGAGGAATGTTCGATTCAGTTACCTTGGCAATGATCCACAAAAAAATGGAAATGGCTCTGTCGAATGTGGGTGCCCACATTAACACCTTAGAATATTGCCCTGATCATCCAGATAATGCTGGCCAAAATAGAAAACCAAATACTGGAATGGTCGATAAACTGCTGATTTTATTTAATTCTGACCCAAAAGAAACATGGTTTGTCGGAGATTCTATATCTGATCTTAAGTGTGCTGAGTCCGCTGGTTGCAAAGGAGCGCTTGTACTCACCGGAAAAGGAAAACAGACTCTAGGCCATGCTTCTTTATCTAAAGATATACCTGTTTTTGAAAATCTAGATGCTTTTGTTAATAAGCTACTTTCAATAAATTGAAGCACCGCTAATATTGGTTGAGAAAAGAGCTACAAAAAAGGGATAAGCAATATTCTCTTAGATAACATCTCTTATCTCCCTGAAACCTTGAGTCACTTAAGTTTTACGACTATTTTAAACTTTCGTAATAAGCCGCTAAATTATCAATATCAGCATCTGTTAATGCCGCTGACATTCCTGCCATAACAGGATCTACACGCGTTTTATCTCTGAATGCTTTTAATTGTTTAGCCGTGTAAGCAGATTTTTGTCCTTTAAGATTTGGGTATATAGGGATCATACTCATTCCATCGGCTCCATGACATGCTGCACAAACCGCTGACTTCGCTTTTCCCGCTGCTGCGTCGCCAGCTGCTGATATTGTGCCAGCAAAAGACAATGAGAGAGCTAATCCAGATACCAATGCTATTTTCTTTAACATTTAAATTCTCCAATTTTTGAGATGTTATAAATTAGTAATTGCTAATATAATAACAGTTTATAGCTTATTATACGAATTTATTGTATCGAATAACAATGACGAAGATCAATCCAGCCTCAAAATCAAAAGCGTTTCTCTAGTCCCAACCATTCTTTGGGAACCTTTTACTATTACGTTGCATCTTTAATGTAGCCTCTTACCTGTTCTTATCTAAAAAGAATAGAGAGTCACTATTTAACGATTAACTAATAAAGGTAAAAATCATGTTTAACAGAACCGCTTCTACAACAAAGAATATACTTGCTTCGGCTGCTCTATTAACCTTGCTCACCGGGTGTGCTAATGCATCCAACACTGAGTCGACAACTAAAGAACCAAGTTTGACTGACGCAAATATCGCTGCAATTGTTGTTGGAGCAAACAATATCGATATTTCTGCAGGAAAAATCGCGCTAGCGCGCTCCTCCAATCCAAAAGTTAAGAAATTCGCTCAAACCATGATTACTGACCATACCGCAGTGCTTAATGCCGCAGTAAAACTGGTCACCCGCTTAGGAGTAACTCCTGTAAGCAACGATCTAGTTGCTATTCTTTCCAAACAATCACAAGAACACGAAGCAAAGTTGAATACACTTTCCGGCGCAGCTTTTGATAAAGCCTATATCAATCACGAAGTTGCTTATCATGAAGCTGTTATTGGAGTTATCGAAAACCAGCTAATACCTGGTGCGCATAATCAGGAATTAAAAGATACGTTAATATCGGTGCTACCAGCTTTTAAAGCACATTTGAAACATTGCCAAATGATTGAGAGTACGCTTTAATGATTCACCTAATAAAGAGCGTTGGGCAATTGCAAAACAATCGGAACAAGCCGATAAAAAGCAGCTTGTTTCTTTTGTTTGGTTGCTTACTGGTATTAAGTTTTGGTAAAACTATCGCTCAAAAAACAATCCAACAAGAATCTCATGGATCAACCACTCATCACAAAGTACTCATTCGTAACTTTACATTTGAACCTGAAAATTTAACCGTACGAAAAGGCGATACTGTTACTTGGATAAATAAAGACGTTGCTCCACACAATATAACCGTCAATGAAAAAGGCAATATTCCAACGAAGCTTTCATCCAACATGTTAGCCGATGAAATGTTTACCATGACGATAAGTGATGGTTTCGATTATTTGTGTGGCTTACACCCCCCAATGACTGGAAAGATATTGATACAGAAATAGGAACAAGTTGAATGCTTACACAGCTAACAGAAGAACAAAAACAAACGGTAGATAGCATTTTATTGCCTCCGGAATCGGTGACTGACGAGCAAATAGTCGTTCACATAACTCAAGGTAATCCTCAAGCTTATGGCGGGATCATGCGTCGATACAATCAACGCATGTTTCGAATTGCTCGGAGCATCGTAATGAATGATGCGAATGCGATGGATGTTGTTCAAGAGGCTCATCTTAAAGCTTTTTCAAATCTTTGTGAGTTTCGAGGTTCCTCTACTTTTCTAGCATGGCTTTTTACCATTACGCGAAATGAAGCCCTAATGTATCTCAGAAAACACAAAAGAGAGGTCACTATGTCAAATGAAGAAATCAATACTATTGAGTCTAATCATTACGCAGATGTGATCCCTTTTAGACCCGAAAACCAAGAAGAGCAACCAGAATCACTGTTAGAGAATAAACAACTAAAAAAACTTATTAATAACCACGTTGATAAACTTCCCGAAGATTTCAGAATTGTTTTTGTACTACGTGCCGTGGAACAATTAAATGTTAAAGAAACTGCTGAAATTCTAGATTTAAAGGAAGAAACTGTAAAAACCCGTTTTTTTCGATCTAAACGACTTATGAGAGATCAGATACAAACGGAACTTAATAAAACCGGGATGAAAGTCTACGAGTTTGGAGGCTCCTATTGTGACGTTATGGTATCAAATGTGTTACAGATCATTAAAGGGAGTTAATAAATATATTGTTTATTATCAATAACTTACGTAATTACGAGCTCTATCATTGAAAAAGAGTAACCAACGCTACCCTTCTTCATACTTACTTTTACTTGAGACTTATTAAACATCTAAATTAGCAACAGCCAATGCATTTGTTTCAATAAACGCCCTACGAGGCTCCACATCATCCCCCATTAGTGTTGCGAACAAGTGATCAGCCGCTACAGCATCTTCGATAGTTACCTGCAACATTCTTCGAGCTTGGGGATCCATAGTGGTATCCCATAGTTGTTCAGGGTTCATTTCTCCTAAACCTTTATATCGCTGAATAGCTATACCGCGTTTAGATTGTTGCATTAACCAGTCTAACGCTTCTTTGAAACTGGTAATTTCTTGTCGCTTGCCGCCTCTTTGTATGTAAGCGCCCACTTCAATAAGATCAGAAGTATTTTCACCAAGAGCAACTATCTTTTTGTACTCACCTGAAGAAAAGAATGATTTATCTAACACATATTCTTTTTCGCTGCCGTGGTGAATAACTTTAATTTGAGGATTGAATTCGTTTCGCTCTTCGTCTTTAGTGACTTGGAACTCAAACCGGGTCGCGCCGACTTTACCATCACCGCCTAACAACTCTTCCAATTGCGCTACCCATTGATCAACTTTAGATTGATCTTTTAGATCTTCAACTGCAAGCTTGGGTAAGTCGACAAGGCTAGTTAAAATTCTTGAATCATAAAGCTGAGAAAGACGTGACACATCCGCTTGAACCGCTCTGTAATCATTAACTAACGATTCTAATGCGGTACCTGAAAGCGGCGGTGCATCTGCATTAACATGTAAAGAAGCTTCATCCAGCGCCATGCTTGTTAGATAGGACTGAAGGCTTGTATCATCTTTTACGTAAGTTTCCTGTTTACCTTTTTTAACCTTATAAAGCGGTGGTTGAGCGATATAAATATAACCTCTCTCTACTAACTCTAACATTTGACGGTAGAAAAAAGTTAATAATAAGGTTCTAATATGAGCTCCATCAACATCCGCGTCGGTCATAATAATAATGCGGTGATACCTTGTTTTTTCGACATTAAACTCGTCCCTTCCAATGCCGCAACCTAGCGCAGTAATTAATGTTCCTACTTCTTGAGAAGATAACATCTTGTCAAAACGAGCTTTTTCAACGTTTAGGATTTTACCTTTAAGCGGTAAAATAGCTTGGTTCTTACGATTACGCCCCTGCTTAGCAGAACCGCCAGCAGAGTCCCCTTCCACAATGTAAAGTTCAGATTGAGCCGGATCTTTTTCCTGACAATCCGCTAACTTGCCTGGTAAACCGGCAATATCAAGGACACCTTTTCGGCGCGTCATATCCCTAGCCTTTCTTGCCGCTTCTCTTGCTCTGGCTGCATCCAGCATTTTTCCAACAATAATTTTTGCTTCTTGAGGGTTTTCTAATAGATAATCTGATAGTTGAGTGCCCATTGTTTGTTCCACAGCAGTCTTAACTTCAGATGAAACTAGCTTATCTTTAGTTTGTGAAGAGAATTTTGGATCAGGAACTTTAACGGAGATAACCGCGGTTAAGCCTTCTCTAGCATCATCACCGGTGGTAGATGTTTTTCCTTTTGCTTTACTGCCAACCTCTTTTTCCATATAGTTATTGAGTGTGCGGGTTAGCGCTCCTCGAAACCCGGCTAAATGAGTACCACCGTCACGCTGCGGAATATTGTTGGTGAAACAAAAGATGTTCTCTTGAAAGCCATCATTCCACTGCATGGCCACTTCAACATTAATCCCATCATCACGTTGATAACTAAAGTGAAACATCTTGTCGTTTATTGGCGTTTTAGAACGATTAAGGTAATCCACAAAAGCTTCGATACCACCTTTGTATTGAAAATGATCTTGCTTTCCGGATCTTTCGTCTTTTAATTTGATGCTTACACCAGAATTCAGAAAAGATAGTTCACGCAATCTTTTAGCTAATATATCGTAGTGAAAGTCGATATTGGTGAAAATAGTGGGGCTGGGATGAAATCGAAGCTCCGTTCCGGTTCGCTTTGTTTCACCAATCTCAGCTAAGGGTGCTTGAGGCTCCCCCATTTTGTAAAACTGCTCATGCACCTTACCTTCTCTTCTGATAGTAATAGTTAATTCATCTGATAATGCATTAACCACGGAAATACCTACACCATGCAACCCACCTGACACCTTGTATGAGTTATCGTCGAATTTTCCACCTGCATGTAATACTGTCATGATCACTTCGGCGGCTGATATGCCCTCTTCTTCATGTATTCCAACAGGTATGCCGCGTCCATCATCCGTTACTGAAACGGAATTATCGGTGTGAATTGTCACATTGATATCAGAACAATGACCAGCTAAAGCTTCATCAATAGAGTTATCCACCACCTCAAACACCATATGGTGAAGACCTGTGCCATCATCAGTATCACCAATGTACATTCCTGGCCGCTTTCTTACAGCATCTAAGCCTTTCAATACCTTGATGCTGGATGAATCATATACATTTTCTACTATATCTTTATCGTCAGACATTCTTGAGTGTTTTCCTTTTAACTTGATGGTTTAGCTAAGCTTTGTTGGGGATCGCTTCGTTATTCTATACCCGGTATATCTTGAGTTATTTTACCATGTTCCACGTGAAACATATTGACGTTATTATACCCTTTTACGAGAGGTTTGAGCATAGCAGGGTGCAAACAAGATAGAATTATTTGAACATTCTGTTGCGCCCTCAAAGCTGATAATAAACTGGCTTGGTTAGACTCATCAAGTTCAGAGGAAAAATCATCAATAATGAATAGACTATCTTTAGACGTTTCGCTTTTTAATTGTTGTGTTTGAGAGATAAACAAACCATTGATCAAAATTTTCTTTTGACCCCGGGACAAGACCTCTTTAACCATTCTTCCGTTAACTTTTATTTTAAGATCGGCTTTGTGAGGACCATACTGGGTACTACCGACTGCAATATCTCGTTCTCTTGATTCATGTAATCGCTCTTTTAGACTCCCTGTATATCCTGAATAGTATGAAAAAGATAAATCTTTAACGCTTTCGAAAGAGAGGGAATTGAGTATTTTTAGAATTAGCGGCTTTAAACGAACAAGAATATTGGTTCTTTTATTGGTTATCGCTTCTGCATAACGTACGAATTGTATATCCCAAACATCCAACACCGTGCTATTACGTTTGTATTGTTGTTCCTTAAGGCAGCGATTTCTCTGTTTTAATAGTTTATTAAAAGAAGCCCACTCTTTATGATAATTATGTTCCACGTGGAACAACAACCAATCCAAATATTTTCGGCGTTCTGATGGACCTGAATCTACTAAATGATAAGATTCTGGACATAGTATTTGTACTGGGTAAATACTGGCTATTTTAGAGAGTGATTGAATAATCTCTCCATTTATCTTAATAATTTTTTTGTTTTCCACTCGATTGAAACCAACACCAACGCGTAAACCGGAGGAAAACTGTCCAAAGGCAGATAAAACCTCTGTATTATGGGTTATCAAAGTCGGTTGTTTGGTCGTTCGAAAAGAACGACCACTTAACAAAAATACAATAGCTTCTATGACGCTGCTTTTACCCGCAGCATTATTGCCACTAATTATAGTGAGATCTTTGGAGAGATTGATCTTCCCAGGTTCTAAATTACGAAAATTGTTCGTTGTAATACTCTCTAGGAACATTTAATGACTGTAGTGATTTGCCGGCTTATATAAAGAATAAATAAGTTTACAGTCTCATCGGCATAACAACGTATAGACTGTCGCTATCTTCAGAGCTTTCAATAAGTACACTACTATTTGAATCACCCAAATTAAATTTAACCGATGGCGTTTTTATGGCATTAAGAGCATCCACCAAGTAACTAACGTTAAATCCGATCTCCATTTCCTTATCGTTATACTCAACGTCCATTTCAATTTCAGCTTCTTCTTGCTCTGGATTATTAGCATTGATAGTCAATTTGTCTTTTTTAAGGGACAACCTAACCCCTCTAAATTTTTCATTACATAGTATAGAAGCCCGGCTAAATGATTCTTTAATGGACTCTCTATCACTAATTAAGATCCGTTCGGCATTTTTAGGGAGCACTTTATCATAGTCCGGAAAACGCCCATCAATAAGTTTTGAAGTAAAAATAAACTCACCTTGGGTTATCCGTATATGATTATTATTTAGTTCAACAACGCAAGTTGTATCGCTACTAGACATTAGTTTTGAGGCTTCCATTACGCCTTTTCTTGGCACGATAACTTGTACTAATTCATCAGTAACCGTTTGATTTAATTTAAGTTTTGACAAAGCCAATCGGTGGCCATCTGTAGCAACAGTTAACAATGTATCTCCCTCTAACTCTACTAACATACCATTGAGATAATAACGTACATCTTGTTGAGCCATCGCGAATTGAGTTTTATCTAACAATGCCTTAAGTGTTTGGCTCTCTACTTCAAACCGGGTGGTGAAAAAGGAGTCTTCTATATTTGGAAATTCTTGGGCACTAATCGTAGTTAGAGTAAAACGGCTTCTACCTGATTGTATTTTTAGTTTGTTTTCCGTTAAATCAAAAGCAATCACATTATTAGAATTGAGACTACGGCAAATATCAACGAGTTTTCGTGCAGGAACAGTGATATCCCCTTCCAGGTACTCTCCTTCCAGCGTTAATTTAACGGACATCTCTATCTCTAAATCTGTGGCTGTGATGGTCAGCTCACCATTTTCTACTTTAAGTAATAAGTTTGCCAATACTGGAAGCGTTTGCCGTTTTTCAACCGCACCTGACACAAGCTGCAGAGGGGCTATCAATTGGCTTTGCTGTATACTAAATTTCATTCTGTAATGCTCCCTAAAGCGTTATTTAGACGCTTAACTGGATAAAATTCTTAGTAAATTAGTGTAATCTTCTTTAATATCTGGAAGTTCATCTTTCAAAGACTTTATTCTTCGACATGCATGCAGTACTGTTGTGTGATCTTTTCCACCAAAAGCCTCCCCAATTTCGGGAAGACTTTTATTAGTTAGCTCCTTGGCTAGCGACATGGCAATCTGTCTGGGTCTAGCTATGGAGCGATTCCGGCGTTTAGAGAGTAGGTCTGATACTTTTATCTTATAATACTCAGAAACCGTCTTTTGTATATTTTCTATTCTAACTTGTTTGTCTTGCGCTGCCAAAAGATCTCTTAACGCATCTTTTACAAATTCCACGGTAATTTCCTTACCAGTAAACTGTGCATTAGCTATGACTCTTTTTAATGCGCCCTCTAGATCGCGAACATTAGAGCGTATTCGCTTAGCAATAAAAAACGCTACTTCATGTGGCAGATTAATATTGGATTCTTCGGCTTTCGACATCAAAATTGCGACGCGCGTTTCAAGTTCGGGAGGCTCAATAAACACTGTTAAGCCCCATCCCATTCTTGATTTTAGCCGTTCTTCAACACCATCTATTTCTTTAGGATAACGATCACAAGTAAGTATAACCTGTTGATTTCCTTCAAGTAAAGCATTAAAGGTATGAAAAAACTCTTCTTGAGATCGTTCCTTATTGGCAAAAAACTGAATATCATCAATTAAAAGAGCATCCACAGAGCGATAGAATTTTTTAAATTTATCAATGGTATTGGTTTGCAACGCTTTAACCATATCAGCAACAAATCGTTCAGAATGAAGATAGATAACCTTGCCCTTTGGTTTATTTTCTAGGATTTGATTGCCTATTGCCTGCATTAAATGAGTTTTACCCAAACCCACACCACCATAAATAAATAAAGGGTTATAGGCGGTTCCTGGGTTTTTAGATACTTGATCGGCTGCTGCTAGCGCTAATTGATTGCTTTTGCCTTGAATAAAACTACCAAACGTGAAATTAGAGTTTAAATTTCCCTTATTTAAATTAGGCGCAATGTTTTTATTTAAGAAGGTCTTTGGATGATGTTGTAATTTATTTTGATTAACGACCGAAGATAAGGCGTGGTTGGATTCATGAATCGGTTGGCTGACATGTACATCAAGCATTATGTCGATGTTTGTATCGTTATCATGATTAACAATTTCTCTAATTCTAGGAAGATAGTTATCTTTAACCCAAGCTAACACAAAGCGGTTAGGGGCCTGTAAAAACAGCTTATTTTTATTGGTTGTTGCTTTTAGTGGACGTATCCAAGTACTAAACTCCGTTGGCGGAAGCTCGTCTTGAAGATGTTTTTGACAATTGTTCCACATAAGCTAGTTGTTGTTGTATTTGGTAAGAACTAATTTTTCTTATTTTCAAACTATTCTAGCTACGGCAGGCTAGGTAGTTTATTAGTGAAGCTGTTCAATTCAAATTAGTATTATTGTTATTTTATGTATGAATTTGGCAGTGTAGATCGAATCAAACAAATGATCCACAAATTATTAAAATTAATACTAAAATATTTTAGATTTAGTAATATATCACAATGTTTAAATAAACAACAAAATAATATTTAGTCTGTTATTTTTAGTATAACTTGATAGTTAAACAGGTATAAATGTGTTGATAATTAACATTTTTATGATTATGTGTTATTAATACAAGTTTGTTAACGGGATAAACAGGGACTATATAGAGTTTTTAAACAAAGATACACTTTGTATAAACTATTGTTTTTAAAACACTTAAACTAGTTATACACAGAACATAGCCCCCCTAATAATAACTATAATAAGATCTTTTTAATTATAGTTATATTTAAGTTGTAGATAACTATTTAAAAGAATTCACCAGATTTAACCTGCACAAAAACCTTCTTTTTAAATAAACCTTGTCATTTCCTTTAAAGTTTGGCATTATCCGGCTTGATAGCAACGGCAGGGTTATCCACAGAATAAAACAACCATTTCAAAAAAACGCTCTATTTTGTGTTACATCGTAAAAAAACACACCATATCTAGTGTAAAACAAGGTATTTGTTGGAAGTTTTTAGGATATTTACCTTTGAACGAATGGGTTAGCTCGATTGGTGAATAAAATAATTAGTGAAATTCGATAGAAACAGATTGACAGTATAATACCTATACAATAGAATTTGCGCCCCTTGAAAGAGGACCCTTTTTTCCAGTGTTTTACTCGGATTTAAAAGGTTTATATTTTAGTAAAATTTTAAACGGAAAAGTCCGATGAAACGTACATTTCAACCAAGCACCATCAAACGTAAGCGACGCCACGGTTTCCGTGCTCGTATGGCCACTAAAAACGGTCGAATTATTATCAATCGTCGTAGAGCTAAAGGTCGTAAAAAACTTAGCGCATAAACGACCAAGCCGACACCATTTGTTTTAGTTTTTAGATGCTCTGGTAGAGAATTTAGAGTGAAAAACAGCACTTTTAGTTTTCAACGAGAACTTCGTCTTTTAAGCGCTAGAGATTATAGCCGCGTCTTTGATAAAGCTCTAAAGGTTCATAACAAAGCTTTTACCCTACTAGCTAGAAAAAACCAGCTCGATCACCCAAGACTGGGTCTCGTAATCGCCAAGAAAAATCTTAAATTGGCTGTTCAGAGAAATAGAGTTAAAAGACACCTCAGAGAGCATTTCCGTTTAAACACCGACAATTTACCCGGTTTTGATTTAGTTGTGTTGACTAGAAGAGAGATTGCGCAATTATCTAAAGAAGATATAATCCGTTACCGAAACGACCTGTTTGAACGGTTTGAACGGAAATGCGCGAGAAGTTAATATGAAATTTGTGTTAATCCAACTAATTAAATTCTACCAAAAAACCCTGAGTTTATTAATTGGTGGTGGTTGTCGTTTTTATCCAACTTGTTCGAGTTACTCAATTGAGGCTATCGAAAAACATGGTAGCTTAAAAGGTTGTTGGTTAATGATCTGCCGGATATCCCGATGCCACCCATTAAATCCTGGTGGTCACGATCCTGTACCCGCACAAACAAAGCGCCAAAGAACAGATTCTTTATCCAGTGATCAGGCAGCACACAAACATCAGCATTCTATTTAAGAGATATTAGTGACTATGGAATCAATCAGAACCTTCCTGTTTATACTTTTCGCTTTTTTAACCTTTTTACTTTATCAAGAATGGGATAAAGAACATGCACCGGTAAAGGTAGAAAAATTGGCTATTGAAACCTCATTGGAAAGCTACCAGCCCTTGATTGAAGGAACAATAGCTCAAGAACAAACGGGCGTTACTAATGAACAAGACGCAACGAACGATCTATCTGCGCAGGTACCACAATCGGCCAAACTAGAAAATTCTGATACACCCCAAATCACCCAATCGACCCCTATTATAGTAACTACTGATACCTTAAGAGTTGTCATATCACCTGCGGGCGGCAATATTGTTTCTGCAGAATTAATTAAATATAAAGAAACCTTGGACGAAAATTCTAACCCCATTAATATTTTGGAAAACAGAAATGGAAGAGTTTTTCTAGCGCTATCGGGTCTCTATGGTGAAGGCGCCCCTGATTTTAATAAAAACACGGCTATTTATCAGTCCGAGCAAACTGCTTATGCATTAGAATCGAGCAACGAAAACTTAAAGGTAGTTTTAACCTGGACTAATTCCAAAGGTGTGGAATATGTAAAGCGATTTACTTTTCACTCGGGTCAATACGTAATAGATGTTGAGTATTTAGTTAATAATTTAAGCGACACGAAGATTGCAAATAGAATGTACGCGGCGCTAAGAAGAGATAAAGATCCAGCCGATGGTCAAGAAGAGTCTGGATTAGGTATGCGTTCTTACTTGGGCCCGGCTTACTCAACTTTTGATGAAAAATACCAAAAATATAATTTCGATGATTTAGAAGAAGAAGATCTTAAATTGACTACAAGTAAAGGTTGGGTAGCAATTTTACAACACTATTTTGTAACAGCTTGGATACCGAGCTCGATTGAAAATAACATTATTGATACCACTGATAAAGGATTGGGAAAGAATGGGCTAATTCAAATAAGAATTACGCAAGATTGGCAATGGGTAAATCCTGGCGAAAGTCATACATTCTCTTCTAGGTTGTATGTTGGTCCAAAAATACAAGAGAATTTAGAACAAATCGCTAGTGGCTTGGAACTAACCGTTGACTACGGTTTTTTATGGTGGATTGGGCAACCTATTTTTTACTTACTAATTTTCTTCCAAAGCTTCACGATAAACTGGGGCTTCGCTATCATTCTTGTAACAATAGCGATTAAAACTCTGCTTTATCCCTTAGCAAGAGCCCAGTACCGCTCATTTGCAAAAATGCGTCTATTACAACCAAAAATGACCGCCATGAAAGAGCAATACGGTGAAGATAAACAACAAATGTCAGTGAAGATGATGGAGCTTTATAAAAAAGAAAAAGTAAATCCCTTAGGTGGTTGTTTTCCACTTCTTATCCAAATGCCGGTCTTTATCTCTCTCTATTGGGTACTGATGGAAAGTGTAGAATTAAGACATGCACCTTTTATTCTTTGGATTGATGATATGTCAGTGATGGATCCTTATTATGTTATGCCATTACTTATGGGAGCCAGCATGTTTTTAATGCAAAAAATGCAACCTGTTTCCCCCACTATGGATCCTATGCAACAAAAAATGATGCAAATGATGCCAGTATTTATGACCGTATTCTTTGTGTTTTTCCCGGCGGGATTAGTGTTGTATTGGCTATTTAATAACTTAATCTCAATCTCGCAACAGCTCTATATCACTAAACAGTTTAATAAAGAGCAAGAAGTTAAAAAGAAATAATAACTTTTCTATACTTATCTAAATCAAACAGTGAGGGTTGTTAGGAATTCATGCTTGTACAATCCGACACGACAATCGCAGCAGTTGCGACGCCGCCGGGCAAAGGTGGTGTCGCGATTATTCGGGTGTCTGGATCGCTCTGTCAATCCATAGCAAAAAAGATCCTTCAGCAAAAGCTTTCTTCACGTTATGCTCATTATCTAACCTTTTACGATCAAAAGGCGCAATTTATTGATCAAGGTATAGCCATATATTTCAATTCTCCAAATTCTTTTACTGGTGAAGATGTCTTGGAATTGCAGGGTCATGGCGGCCCCATCATTATGGATCTTTTATTAGAAGCGGTGCTAGCTTGTGGGGCTGTATTGGCTAAACCGGGCGAGTTTTCTGAGAGAGCGTTTCATAACGACAAACTCGATCTAGCGCAAGCAGAAGCTATTGCTGATCTGATCGATAGTGGTTCGCGGCAAGCGGCTAAAAGCGCCGTTCGTTCATTGAGTGGCGTATTTTCTGAAAAAATTAATCAATTAGTGGAAAAAGTAGTCTATCTAAGAATGTACGTTGAAGCTGCAATTGATTTTCCTGAAGAAGAAATCGATTTTCTCAATGACAAAAAAATAACCAGTCAAACTCAAGAAATTTCAAGCGATTTCGAAAAACTGCTTCATACCGCGGAGCAAGGTTGTCTGTTAAGAGATGGTATGAAGGTTGTGATTGCAGGGAAACCCAACGCAGGTAAATCCAGTCTACTTAATTTATTAGCCGAAAAGGATATAGCTATTGTTACTGATGTTGAAGGTACAACCAGAGATGTTCTTTCAGAGCAAATTAATATTGATGGATTGCCATTGCATATTGTAGATACGGCTGGACTGAGAGAAACAACCGATCAGGTTGAAAGGATAGGCGTAGCGCGTGCTACGGAGGAAATAGAAAGTGCCGATCAAGTTTTGCTAGTCATAGATGATCAGAATGACACGCCAGTAAATATAGAAGAAGAACTACAAAGATTCATCGATCCAAGAGTTGAGTTACCCCCGGTTACTTTAATTAAAAACAAAATAGACTTAGTCAACAAAAAGCCAAGTATTAGCAAAGGTGAAACTACTACAATTTCTTTATCCGCAAACACAGGGGAAGGTGTTGAACTTTTGCGACAACACTTAAAAGATTCGGTAGGATTTGATGCAACAGAGTCAGGTGTTTTTATGGCGCGCCGTCGACATATTAATGCACTAAAACAAGCCGGTGAGCACATAAATGAAGGTTTTAATCAGCTGGAAAAATTTTCCGCCGGAGAGTTGTTAGCTGAAGAGTTAAAACTCGCCCAAGATTGCTTGAATGAAATAACGGGAGAGTTTTCTTCCGATGATCTGCTGGGAAAAATATTCACCAGTTTTTGTATTGGAAAATAACAAGGAAGCTGAAACTCCAGGCGTCAAAGTCCTACTCAGTCAGCTCGTAACATAACAATAGATTTAATATCCGCTAGAGCAAAAGGTAAAACCGATTCGCCTTTGTATTTAAGTTGGCGAATTTGCACGTTTTGCTCATCAACTTTTTCCAAATAACCAACCATCTCAGTATTGTTTAGTAACTTCAGTTTTAATTTTGCTCCCAGATGAGCTAACAATGACGCGCGAGAAACTCTAATGTTGATTTCTTTACTCAAAGGCGCCGCAGAAGACTGTTCTAGCGCGTCAGCTGAACTAGTAACCGCTGTTGCTAGCGCGTACTTCTGAAATATAGTGCCAAGCTCAACAAGGTTAAGTTTAATCTTTAAACCGGTTTGTTGTTGATATTGATGTATGGGTAGAAATGCAATTTGTCCGAATTTTTTACCCTCCTCAACCTGAAACTCCGCCCCCATCGTTTGTGGTACGTATAGAAAATCCGCCAACGCAGTTGCCGCAAGATCAGATAATAAATATTGGTTATTTTTAGCGAGTTTATCTATCTGAGGCTTAAGTAAAGCCCGAAACTCAGATTGACTTAGTTTATAGTCGGCTAAACATTTTTGGGTGTTTTGCTGAATCCAGGCTAGTTTTTTAGCCTTAATTGACAGGTCACTTATAAATCCACCCTCAACGCCAATTTGAGTGAAATTATTAATCTTAAAAGAGCCCTCCAGCTCAGCTAGCTCAATGCTGTTGAATCCAAACCTAACTTTACTGATGTCGGCGGTTTGTTGATTATCAAACAAGACTTTTAGATCAAAATTAATCAACGGTAAATCTTTTTCTACCAGATGGTGACATTCTTGGGGATATAAATAGGTGAATAATTCAGGTTTATAATTGACTCCCAACAATGCCGCTAGTTCTTTAACTTGAGAGCTGCTCGCTTGTTTAATATTGACGCTAATTCGAGCGGGAAATTCACGATAAAGAATACGTTCTTGTATTCCGATAAGCTCGAAAATACTAGAGTAGTTTATCTCAATCGATTGAGCTTCGAATAGCGGCTGGTTAGATTGTTGGTATAGAGCAACATCATAAAGCGATATGTTTCCATCGAGATCAATCAACAACCACTCATATTCTAAACTACCACCAAGAGGAAAGGTGACGATAAAAGCGTCAACACCTTGTTTAGCCTGCCAAACAAAATACAGATAAGGCAGACTCAGCAGTATTACCAGATAAATAACCGATCGCGCTAGGATCTTTTTCAAAGTTTTAATCATTGGTTAGTAGAGTTTGGGTTAATTTGTTGTCTACTTGTTAGATTAGTTCAAAATCAACCAAATAACCCTATTTTCAACAGGTTATCGTTTATTCTCCCGACTTCTGAGGGTAGTTACCAATAATATGTCTTTGTTTTGTGTATTGATGGATGGTTTTTGTTCATTTTTTGTTCACTATTAGGTAAAATCGCCCTCCTTTTTCTTTTTGCCCTTTTTCATTGGTCAGCGGCTTTTATGATTTTTGACGAACAGTTTGATGTTATTGTTATTGGTGGTGGTCATGCAGGCACAGAGGCTGCTTTGGCTGCTGCGCGGATGAAAGCAAAAACGTTACTTATCACCCACAACATTAATACTTTGGGTGAGATGAGCTGCAACCCGTCTATCGGCGGTATAGGTAAAGGACATTTAGTCAAAGAAGTTGATGCATTGGGCGGTCTTATGGCAAAGGCTATTGATCACTCCGGCATTCATTTCAAGAAACTAAACGCTAGCAAAGGTCCCGCGGTACGGGCAACTAGAGCTCAAGCAGACCGAGTGTTGTATAAAGCTTTTGTTAGAGAGAGTTTAGAAAAACAAGATAATTTACGTATTTTTCAGCAGTCGGTTGAGGATCTATGCATAGAAAACGATCGAGTGACCGGTGTTGTTACTGAAATGGGGCTTTGTTTTCGTGCGAAAACAATAGTTTTGACTGCAGGGACGTTCTTGGCGGGTAAAATCCATATCGGCCAGTCAAATTATTCTGGTGGACGGGCGGGCGATCCTTCTGCGGCCGGTCTTGCAAGCCGATTAAGAGAACTTCCTTTCAATGTTCAGCGGCTTAAAACCGGCACCCCACCACGAATTGACAGTCGATCGATTGATTTTTCTGAATTGGAAGCTCAGCATGGTGATACTCCTACGCCAGTATTCTCATTTATCGGTAACGTTAGCCAACACCCTAAGCAAATACCGTGTTTTATAACCAATACCAACCAAAAGACTCACCAGATCATTCAGTCAGGAATGGATCGCTCTCCGTTGTTTACTGGCGAAATCGAGGGTGTGGGACCAAGATATTGTCCATCCATAGAAGATAAGGTGGTTCGTTTTGCTGAGCGGGAAAGCCACCAAATTTTTATCGAACCGGAAGGATTAAACACCTTTGAGGTTTACCCGAATGGGATATCCACCAGTTTACCGTTTGATGTACAACTTAATTTGGTTCGCTCCATTAAAGGGTTTGAAAACGCGCATATTACACGTCCTGGCTATGCCATTGAATATGACTATTTTGATCCGAGAGAGCTGAAAGCCTCACTAGAAACCAGGCATATCGAGGATCTTTTCTTCGCGGGTCAAATTAATGGTACCACCGGCTATGAGGAAGCAGCAGCTCAAGGCTTAATCGCTGGCATGAACGCTGCTCTTAAATCAAAGAATGAGCCAAGCTGGTCGCCTTCACGAGAAGAAGCTTATATTGGCGTGATGATTGATGATTTGGTTTCCAAGGGAACTCAAGAGCCCTACCGCATGTTTACTTCACGAGCAGAATACCGATTAATGTTAAGAGAGGACAACGCCGATCTTCGATTAACAGAAAAGGCTCATGGATTAGGCTTGGTTGAAGAAAGTTTTTATCAACAGGTGTTGAGCAAGCGCACTGCAACAGAGGCAGAAATTCAGCGAATGAAATCTAGCTGGGTTCAGCCTAACTCTGTAGAGGCAGAGGTATTAGCCCAACACCTTAAAAAGCCGATATCGAGAGAATATAGTCAGCTCGATTTACTCAAACGACCGGAGCTGAGCTATCAATCAATGGCAAAGCTATTGAAGGGGTTTGAGCCTAATTTGCCTGCAGCGGTCAAAGAACAAGTGGAAATTCAGGCAAAGTATTCAGGCTATATCGATCGACAAAAAGATGAGATTGCGAGAAACAAAAAACAACAAAACGTTGTTTTGCCAGACGATCTTGATTACTCAGTCATCGCTGGTTTATCGAATGAAATCATCCAAAAATTACAAACCACTCAACCTGAAAATATAGGTCAAGCGAGTCGAATATCAGGAGTGACCCCTGCAGCGATTTCTTTGTTGCTAATTACGCTGAAAAAGAAAAACTATAGAAAGCTTGATTTAACCACCCAACAAACCGGCACTAGGCGCTAGAAGTTAGAGCAACTATGAATATCATGGAGTGCGAGTTAAGCAAAGGGTTAGATCAGCTGCATATCGTAGCAAGCCAAGCACAACAAGATCATTTGTTGTTTTTGTTGCAACAGCTAATCAAATGGAACAAAACCTATAACCTAACTGCAATTAAAGATCCCAGAGAGGTTCTCACCCGGCATTTAATGGATAGTTTGGCGGTTATCCCCTATATCAATCATAAAACAATTCTTGATGTGGGTACCGGTGCCGGTTTTCCTGGACTGCCTTTGGCTATCATGCTTCCTAAAACCCAATTTACTTTGCTAGATAGCAATAGCAAGAAAATCCGTTTTATCCGTCAACAGATCCATGAACTTAAGCTGTCCAATGTTGAGGTTATCCATTCGCGAGTGGAGGATGCAAAAGGAACAGGGTACCAAGCGATAATTTCCAGAGCATTCGCTTCCATGGAAGATATGGTCAATCTTACTAAGCACCTTTTAGCGAGTGGTGGTGTATGGCTAGCAATGAAAGGAAAGTATTCGGGATTAGAAAGCGCTACATTAAAAGCGTTGGTTAATGAGGTGAATGTTCATGAGCTCAAGGTTCCGGGACTCGGTGCGAAAAGGTGTCTCGTGCTACTCGAACTTATCAATCAAAACTAACGATTGATCATCTTATAGATCAATCTATAATGGATGGTTCGCCTATTGATAGGTTTGAGAAGTATCATGGGTATATCGCAGCAAAAAGAAGAAGAATTAAAACAGAGGTAGAAGTGGGAAAGATAATAGCAGTCACCAACCAGAAAGGTGGTGTTGGAAAAACAACCAGCAGCGTTAACATTGCTGCCTCATTGGCGGCCACCAAAAGAAAAGTGCTATTGGTGGATCTTGATCCACAGGGCAACGCAAGCAGTGGTTGTGGCATCGTTAAAGATGAGCTAGAACATCATATCTTAGACGTATTGCTCGGCGACAAAAAAGCGCGTGAGTGTTTGCTAAAAGTAGAAAGTTCTAATTTTCATATTTTACCCACCAATTCCGACTTGGCGTCCGCGGAAGCCCATCTATTGTCAGAAGATAATAAAGAAGGTCGCTTAAAAGATGCACTTGCTTGTTTAGTTGATGATTTCGATTATATTTTTATTGATTGTCCGCCATCGTTAAGTATTTTGACAGTTAACGCACTAGTTGCGGCAGACAGTGTGATGATCCCAATGCAGTGTGAATATTATGCGTTAGAAGGGTTACAGGCATTATTGAGCACTATTGAACAAATAACAGAACACGTGAATCACAACCTTCATATCGAAGGCTTGCTTAGGACAATGTATGATCCAAGAAATCGTCTAGCAGTTGAGGTTTCTAACCAATTGCACGAGCATTTTGGAGCAAAGGTCTACCGAACAGCCATACCAAGAAATATCCGTTTGGCAGAGGCGCCTAGTCACGGGCAACCTGCGTTAGTTTATGATCGGTTATCGCGAGGTGCAAAAGCCTATTTAGCACTAGCTGGAGAGATGATCCGCCGTGAAGAAATCGCATAACAAAGCGCTATATTGTGCAATGATCAGACTTGTTAGCATTTTGCTAATAAAAACCCAGATTCAAAACAGAGAAACAGCATGAAGAAAAAACTAGGACGTTCGCCGCTAGATGCTTTTTTGAGTAGACCCCAAAAAACCAAATCGGGTGAAATGACTCAAGATCCAGAAAATCAAGGCGAATTCAGAAAACTCCCGATAGAGTTTATGCAGCCCGGTCAATACCAACCCAGAAAAATAATGACTGATGAGGCGCTGGAAGAGCTAGCAAGTTCTATCAGAGCACAAGGGATTATTCAGCCGATCGTGGTGCGTGAAATCGGCAAGAACAAATTTGAGATAATTGCAGGAGAACGGCGCTGGCGTGCATCTCAGTTAGCTGAGTTAGACGAGATCCCTTGCCTGGTAAGAGACATTCCTGACCAAGCCGCGATAGCAATGGCGCTGATCGAAAACATTCAAAGGGAAGATTTAAACGCTATGGAAGAGGCTGTCGCCTTGCAACGATTAATGCAAGAATTTGAACTGACTCACCAACAAACCGCAGACGCAGTAGGAAAAAGTCGAACCACAGTTACTAACTTACTTAGATTATTAACATTGACTGAAGTGTGTAGAACAATGTTAGAAAGAGGCGACCTAGAAATGGGTCATGCTAGAGCGCTATTATCGCTGACAAGTGAGGAACAAACGTCAGTCGCAAGAACGGTTGTAGACAAAGGTTTAACCGTTCGAGAAACCGAAAAACTGGTGCGTGTGACTTCAGCTCCCAACAAAGCGAAATTCGAAGCTAAGGGTGACCCACATATTAATCAGCTAGAAAGACGAATTTCGGACAAGATTGGCGCTGCCATTAAAATTCAGCATAGCGCAAAAGGCAAAGGTAAAATTATTATTCAATACAGCAGTCTCGAAGAGTTAGATGGTGTTTTAAAACACATGGGCGTGGAGCAAGAATAGCCAAAGTAACTATTCAGCTCACCTCTAAAAACACCCATTTCTTCGTTCGGAAATGGACTCATACCGGCCGTATGTTCACATTTCCTGCCTAAAACTGAATATTTTTAGAGGCAACCTGAACAGCTACCTCACAATATTTGATATTTATATAGTGAGTAATTGTAGAATTTGTAACTCGATGAGCCAAGAATTTAAAATATGGAAAACGATCAATTGAATTACAACGAACATCCCAGTTGGAACACTCGAAAGACCCCAGTTAAGTGCATTAAAGTCATTCAAGAAACACCTGACGTTAAAACCTTCCAATTTCAAGCGTTTGATCCTTGTTTGTTTCATTTTAAGCCGGGTCAGTTTATTGGTATGCAGTTGGAAATCAAAGGCGAAAAGCACAATCGATCTTATACTATTTCTTCCTCCCCGAGCCGGCCGCATATTCTGGAAATTACGGTAAAAAAAGAAGATGGCGGCGCGGTATCTCCCTGGTTACATGACAACATCAAGAAAGGATCCAAGATAGAGTTACGGGGTCCTGCGGGACGCTTTAACAATCTTGATATTTCCTCTGACGGTGTATTGTTAATTTCAGCCGGTTCGGGCATTACTCCCATGATGTCGATGGCAAGATTTTGGTCGGATACTGATCCAAACAAAGATATCAAGTTTCTTAACTGGGTTCGCTCCACCGAAGACATTATCTTTCGGCGAGAGCTTGGTCTACTGGAACACAAGAACGATAATTTTCATCTAGAGGTTATTTGTACTCAACCCGGTTTAAATGAAAACTGGCTTGGTCGCCGAGGGCGCATTAACCATACCGTGTTGTACGATATGGTGCCGGATATTAACAATCGAATCATATTTTGTTGTGGCCCAGAAGGGTTTATGCAACAAGTTAAAACTTGCTTACAAAAACTTAACTTCAATATGGATAACTACCATGACGAAAGTTTTGATCCAGGAGGAAAAAAAAAATCACAGCTTGCTAATCAAGCTAGAGTGGGTGAAAAAGAGGCGGATCAAAAATGGGCAGATAAACCCCCAGTACAGCGAACGTTTACTCCAACTTACCAAGTAAAATTAGCCAAATCTAATCTTACACTGGATATTACCCCAGACGATATTTTACTAGAAGCACTAGAAGCGGCCAATGTAGATATTTCCTCGGCCTGTAGAGGTGGAAACTGTGGTGCTTGTATTGTACAAAAACTTTCGGGAGAAACCAGCACCAAGGTAGAACACGGATTAAGCGATGAAGATCGGGCGCTCGGTAAAATTCTTACTTGTACAACATCCGTTTACTCCGACCTAGAATTAGATCTTTAAAGG
>Ga0256847_1000308_pt1 | contig 32566 bp, 32 predicted proteins | sample TeddybearmetaG_FD_189099 | JGI IMG/M metagenome (GOLD analysis project Ga0256847, IMG submission 189099) | Hydrothermal vent microbial communities from East Pacific Rise, Pacific Ocean - Teddybear | ecosystem: Environmental > Aquatic > Marine > Hydrothermal vents | place: Pacific Ocean: East...
TCGAAAAACCGTGAGGTGCATCACACCTCGAATAAATTGACCTGATATGATTACACATAAGCTTTGTTGCTACCCCATTTTAGCCACACAGGAAAATAATATGCTTAAACAAACACTGACTCACTACATTGATGCTAAATACCGCCGCCATTTTATTATTGGTGTGCTCAGCGTGTTAACCTTGTCTTGGATCGTACAGTTGGAACGCAGCTTGTCTTTACTGCCAGGCCTGGTGTAACCGGATTCCACCCGGTTTAATATGGATTAACGCATGGGGGAGGTGTTCACCTTTCCCATCTAACGGCTAAAGCCGGGATTTAAAAAAACCGTATAATGTTTTTGTGTTTTACCGGTTAACCAATCTACCTCAATAATAAAATCCAGTATCGGTTCCTTCATCGTGCCTTTCGAGCGCACAGCAATGAACGATTCGCCATTGTCTTTGGTGATGATTTTAAACACAAATTTGGTGAGATAATGAGGCCGTGGAAGTTGCGCACGCTTGAATGTGGCGGCTGACCCCAGGGCGACACGAATATCAACGCTTTGACCTTGTGTGACTGAATGTAACTTGATTTCAGCCTTTAGGGGCGCGTTCAAATTGGATTGCACCTGGATTTTCCCTAACGCCAGTGCCTGCGCAAAACCGGAGGATAATAAACCAATACAGAATAACCCGACGCGAAACGCATACCCATTACCATTCATTGTGATGACCTCATTGTTATTCACTGCATAATCAGTACAGTATAGTGGAAAACAAACATCCAGAAAGACGCGCTAAACCCAACCGGAGATCACCCACAATATGACTGAGCAAACACCGATGCCAGAAGACAAACACCGCAAACGTATGCAGCGACAAAAGTCTGTGGTGGATACGGCGATAGAAAAAGCACAGGAAGATAGAGGGGTTGTGCTGGTGCATTCCGGCAATGGCAAAGGCAAAAGTAGCTCAGCTTTTGGTATGGTGGCACGGGCTTTGGGTCATGATATGCAGGTTGGAATTGTGCAATTTATCAAAGGCGCGATCCCAACGGGAGAAGAGCGCTTTTTCAGCCGTTTTCCTGAGGTTGAGTTTTATGCCATGGGTGAGGGGTTTACGTGGGAAACACAGGACAAATCAAAAGACATTCAGGCAACGGAAAAAGCCTGGGCGCAATCGGTGCATTTTTTAACCCATGCGCATTATGGTTTGGTGGTATTGGATGAACTGAATATTGCATTAAAGCTAAATTATCTGCCTTTGGATGCCGTGATCACACAGATACAAAACCGGCCACCGCATCAGCACGTTGTCATCACGGGCCGAGGAGCGAAACCGGCACTCATCGAGATTGCGGATACGGTGACTGAAATGCAAGATGTGAAGCATGCTTTTCGTGCCGGAGTTCAAGCCCAGAAAGGGATTGAATTATAATCTAAACTTGTGCAAAGCGTAGCTTGTGCTAACCTTAAAATTCATTGGTATAATGGTGTAATCAATAATCAGGAGAGACATATGGGTAGCTTATTTGAGCGTTTAGGTGGTGCAGATGCAGTGAATGCTGCGGTCGATATCTTCTATCGTAAAGTACTCACGGATGACCGCGTGAAAGACTATTTTGATGGGGTGGACATGGAAAAACAAGCGGCCAAACAACGGGCGTTTTTAACCATGGTCATGGGCGGTCCAAATAATTATACCGGTACGGATATGCGACAAGGGCACAAACATTTGGTCGATAAAGGCCTCAACGATAGCCACGTAGATGCGATTATTGAGCTTTTAGGGGGCACCTTAAAAGAGCTGGGTGTGGGTGATGACGACATTGCTGAAGTGGCCAAAATTGCCAACAGTGTTCGTGATGATGTACTGAACCGATAAGTGCATAATGCCATAAAATTTGGTGCCGATGATCTATTGGCACCAAAGCAAAAAGACCGCATGTTGGTTGTACGCCATGTCTGATATTAGTGTTGATATTGCAAAGCTGAAGTTTTTCACTGTATTCCAGGAATTTTCGGATGCACAGCTACGAGAAATTGCAAGCCAGATAAAACTGACGGAATACTCGCCTAAGAAGCAGATTCTTGCGTTGGATTCAGCCCAAACAGATTACCTCCTGTTATTTTTTGGTGAAATTGTGTTGCGCGCCAAAGATGGTGGCTTGCAAGTCATGCGGCACACCAAAGCGAAAAATTTGATTGCTCAGTTACGCCCGAGTAAGTTCGATATTTTTTCAAAAACGCGGACGCTGATGGCATCTTTTGACCCGGCCATATTGAATGCGGATACGGATGAAGATGATGGTGAGCCAGTGGGGTATACCATTGACGAACCCGACTCAGATCTTGAAGTAGAAGAAAGTAATATTCTATATGAGCTAATTACAAAATTAAAAAATGATGAATTTGAGTTGCCAAGTTTGCCGGATATTGCGAGCAAAATTCATGAAAAACTCAAAGACGAGACGTGCAGCATTAACAACATTGCTGACATTGTGAGCTCGGATCCTGCGGTGGCAGCAAAACTCATCAAAACCACGAATAGTCCACTGTATCGGCGCGGCAATCCCGTGGATAGCTGCCAAACCGCGATTGTGCGTCTGGGCCTGAAAACCACCACCGAGCTGGTGACGGCTTATGTATTAAAAGAAGTGTTTTCCAGTAAAAGCCGGTTATTAAACAAACGTATGCGCCAATTGTGGCAACACAGCGTTGATATTGCTGCCATTAGTTATGTGTTGGCAAAACACAGTAAAAAGTTTAACCCGGATCATGCTTTGTTAGCGGGTTTGATTCACGACATTGGCATCGTGGGGATTTTGGCGTTGTGTGCCAATTATTTAGATGTGATGAACAATTCAGATCACCTCAATGAAATTACACGCCACATGCATAATGAAGTGGGGATCACCATTTTGGAGGGCTGGGGATTTATGCCCGATTTGGTTGAGGTTGCCAGAGGTGCGCAAGATTGGTTTCGGGATGAGCAGCCGGAAGCGGATTATGCTGATTTGGTGAATCTGGCACACTTACACAGTTATATTGGCACGCCAAAACAAAAAAAAGTCCCCAGAATTGATGCCATTCCCGCATACAAAAAATTAAAACCCTTGTTGGGTGACTTAACCGAGCAGGCCAGCCTTGAAGTGTTAGAGGAGCTGCGAGACCAAGTCGAACAGAGAAAAAAACTACTGTCTTTGTAATTAACGGAACTTCGGTTCTAGACCCGCCTTTTGCAAAATTTTGCTCGCCACCTCTTCAATCGAAGTATGGCTATTATCCATATAGGGAATATGATTCAGCTCGAAAAACTGCAACGCCCAGGTGTACTCGTGCAGGCAAGTGTCTTGCGCCGCATACCGGCTGTTTGGCATCCGCGCTTGGCGCATCATATGCAAGCGGTTAGGGATCACGCTTAAGCCAAACAATAAATGTCCAACGTCGTGTAAGCAGGGGGGTAGGTCAAACGAGCCAAAATCGTCTTCGGTTAAGGGATAATTGCCCACCAGTAAGCCAAATTTTAACGCAAAATATAGGCTCACCGGGGTTTTGCCAGAGCGCGAGACGCCCACTAAAATAATATCGGCTTTATGAAAGTCGGAGACTTGAGCATCGTCATGCACCAGGGCAAAGTTGACCGCATCGGTGCGATCCCGCTCTTGTTGATCACTCCGCATGGCATGGGCGCGCCCAACCACATGGGATGAGAGCATGCCCAATTCCTCTTCTAATGGCCCCACGAACTGGTCAAAATAATCCAACACAAAACCATCAGACGCTTTAATGACCTCTCGAATTTGATCATCCATCAAGGTGCAGAAAACCAACGGCCGTATATGGCTGATTTTTGCCGCCTCATTGATCCTCTCAACCACGTGTTTGGCTTTGCGAATATTATCAATATACGGGAGAAAAACGCGCTTGACCGTGATGCCCTCGAATTGTGTTAATAAGCTATCACCCACCGCTTGCGTGGTTAAGCCGGTGCGATCAGAAACAAAAAAAACAGGGCGTGCTTGCATTGATGGCTCCTGGGGGGGGGGAACGAGAAAATGGTCGCATAAAAAGGGCTGAACAGGGTTGTGAAGCATGTTATGCTAAAATAACGAATTTCACATTATACAGCAATATAGGGCGGTTATGTATCGATTAAAAGCAGCAATACTACTAATGCTCATTGGGTATTCCCTGACGGCGCTGTCGGCTGAAAAAGCCTTATTTCCACGCCCTGCCGCACTTGAGCAAGATGTGAAATTTTGGACGCATGTGTATACTCGCATCTCCGGGGAGCAAGGTTTTATACACGACGATGCCCACCTCAATGTGGTGTATGAAACCCTCTCTGTGCCGAAAAAATATACCCGCAAAAAGCGCCGTGCTTTGATTAAACGCGTCAAGGCAAAATATGTCGCGATTCTGGATAAATTGGCCTCAGGCAAACGCAAAGGGTTAAGTAAAACTGAGCGGCGGGTATTAAATTTGTGGCCGAAAAAAGTCAGCAACAAAGTGTTAAAAGCGGCCAAACAGCGCATCCGGTTTCAGCGCGGCCAATCGGACAAGTTTCGTGAAGGTTTAGCGCGTGCCAACGCTTGGAAACCGTATATTCTTAAAATACTGAAAAAAATGCAACTGCCGTTAGAAATTGCGGTATTACCCCACGTTGAATCGTCTTTTAATCACCGGGCCTATTCCAAAATTGGTGCTGCTGGCATGTGGCAATTCACACGTTCAACCGGCAAACTCTTTATGCGCATTGATGATGTGATCGATGAACGTATGGACCCGTTTTTGGCGACCATTGCAGCGGCCAAACTGTTGAAAAGAAACCATGCCTTAACGGGGACTTGGCCTTTGGCGTTGACCGCGTATAACCATGGCGCGGCGGGCATGCAACGCGCGGTTAAAACCCTGGGGTCGGATAATATTGAACACGTCGTGCGCAAATACAAAGGCCGTCGGTTTGGTTTTGCATCACGTAATTTTTATGTGTCGTTCCTGGCGGCTTTAGACATTGACCGCAACCCCAAAAAATACTTTAAGCAACTCAACTATCACCCACCGATTGATTATGAATTGCTCAAAATGCCGGCTTTTGTGGCCATTGACAGCGTGTTAAAAGCCTTACATCTGAACCCTGCGGATATCATGGAAAGCAATCCTGCGTTAAGCAAAGCGGTTTGGAAAGGTTATAAATATATTCCAAAAGGATATATATTTCGGATTAAGCGCGCGATCATCTCACGTGCCGCATTACTGGCTAAAATGCCCACCGAAACGATGTTCGCAGAACAAAAAAATGTGTACCCAGCGCGTTTTCATAAAGTCAAACGGGGCCAAACACTGTCTCAAATCGCACAGAAATATCGCATTCGAACGCGTGATTTAATCGCCAAAAATGGTTTGCGTAATCGGCATAAAATTCGCATTGGTCAGGTTTTGAAAGTCCCGTATGCGAATAACCACAAAGCCATCGCAAGCCGCCTCAGCACCAAAGCGGTGAAAAAACGTGTGGTCAGAATTGTGCGCAGATCCGCCAAATTATCCACAGGCCGTTACCGCGTTAAAGCCGGTGATACCCTGAGTAAAATCGCGAGCCGGCATCGCATCAGCAGCCAGCGTTTACTGGCTTTAAATCAGCTTAAAAACAAACATAAAATTTATCCTGGGCAGGTACTGCGCACGCAAGCAGGCACTTATACCGTACGCAAAGGGGATTCCCTGGGGTTAATCGCGCAACGTCATGGTAAAAGCGTGCGCACCTTGTTAGCGCTGAATAAATTGCGCAATAAATCGCGCATTTATCCGGGGCAAACGTTGCGTTTGGTAGAGTAGGGGGCAAGCCAGAGTGCGTGTGGAATCAGGCAACAAAAAAAAGGGTGTTGGGATGGCTTGATATTTTTTTGAGAATTCTACAGAAAAAACAATATATTAGAACGGGAAACCTCCTAAGATATCGCAAAGACAAATCCACTCAATCAAAAGAGGCTTCCCGTGATAGAAAAAGATATCAAAGGCCAAATTAAAAAGCAACTCAACCAACACAGGTATAGACGGATACTGCCAAGCAAAAGACAAAATATACGAAATAACAATTTTCTTTTGAAAATGTAGAAAATGCGACGGTTATAGGTCTTCGATTAACAAGGGTAAAAACAAAAAATATTTTTTAAAATTTATCTTTTATTTTTACGGTTGTTGATGAAAATGGGTTTTTTCGCCTTCATTATTGGCCAAACTTTTCAACACCCTTTTTTTAGTCTTAAGGCCAACACGTCCCTCGTCTTTCATAAACCTAAGAAATGCCGCTTCTTCAAAAATTATAGGTATTCTTCTCTCTCAATGTGGAAACCGTCATTAACCATCTAAGCTGCTGGTGTTAGATCATTATAAATTACATCTAATATTTGCACCGCCACAGATCGCGCATTTTCAACTGCGCCCTGACCTATCTCATGCATAGGAACATTGAGCGAGTCACGTAGCGCGTTAAGCTGCGCTGCCAAAGCGCTAGACATAATGCCGCTATTGCACAGCGTATTAATACAAACAGAAAGATCTGCTTTACTAGCGCCAAGCTCCATGAGTTGCTTTTTATACCTGTTACGAATTTCTTCTTCAAGGAACGGCCTTAACTCAGTGATAATATTATCGTTAGAAGCCCTGCTCGCAAATGCCTTTATTCTATCAAACGCCACATCATGATCGGATGCCATCATATTATCGTTTTCAACAGCAATCATTTCAATACCATTCGCTCCCTGAATAAGCTTTATAGATTTTGCTATTTGCTTAAACTTTCTAACCGCCTTTGATGCCATGCCTTTATAATGTGTTGTAATGATAAGCTGTTTCACTTGGCGGATAAGTTCATCAAATTTATTTAGGATCAGAGTAATTCTTTCATTATCAAAGCTGGTAACAGGATCATCTAAAACAAGAATTGCTTTCGCTTTATCTTCTGGCGAAAGGGCTAGTATTTTTGCCAAGAAAATACAAAGCGCTAATGCTCTGCGGTCTGACTCACTAAAAATAAAGTTAATTTTATTTATTGGTATATCCTGTCCTTTGAATTTTATGCGTAATTCATAAACAACCTGCCGACCCCGATTATTTGCAACCTTTATAATTTCAAAATCATTACTGCCCAATGCTGTAAAAAGCTGATTTACCAAATCGAAATAATTATTCAAATACTGGCTTTGAGACTGCTCAAGCTCAGTTTTCCTCTGGTCATAATTTATTTTAAGTCCAGACACTTCTAATGCCTTTGCCTTATATGTTGCGCATAGTGGCTCAAGGTCTATACGTTCTATGAGCGACATTGTTGCGTTATGGCTATTTGTAACCGTGCCCATATCAATGCGTAATTGTGATGCTTCAACAGAATTCTTGTAGTTTGTTAGAAGAGTATTTATTTTTTTGCATTCTAGCCAATAATCATAGATAGCTCGGTTATAGGTGAGCATTTTTCCAACGAGTGCTGAAAAATCTATTGCCTCTAAAGCGTCATAAGGAACATCATATTTTTTATTTAATATTGGAATCCAGAAATTAATAGCAGCTTGCCTGTCATTTTCCAGCATGTCATAAGCAACCAACAATTCATCATGGCGCTGCTGCAACATTGATATTAATTCACTCAAAGGATGGGCTGAAATTTCTGGCTCATGATAAGTTGATATCGTGGTTAGATTTGATTGATGGAGCTTACCAATATTTTCTTTCTGATCTCGGATTAAAAAAGGTTGCCTTAATTGATCAAGTTGCTGTTTTGTATTTCGGTTAAAATCATCAAATTCAGTATTAAATATTTGTTGGTAAGACGTAAGCAAAGATTTAGCATCATCCAATAATCCCTGCCCACAAAATGGACAGGAATCGTCTTTTGTAAACGCGATACCTTGCGCTGCCCAACCCTTGAAACTCGAAGAATTGTTAACGTGATTTGTTACGTGATCTTCAAGAGAGCTAAGCGCGCTTTGGTGAACATTTTGCAAACTAGAGGTAATGGCAGAATTAATCTTATCGATAGTTGGAACATAGTCAGCTTGAGTGGCTATAGTCGCTAATATTGCTCTTTGTTTTATTGCATCAACATTTTGAATGGTCGCAGCAATTTGCTGCTCTCGTTCTTTTTGACCACGAGCTTGTGCCTCTAGCTCTACTTTTGTTTGCTGTGGTAATGCTGAATCAGAATATTCTTGCGCATTTGCTATTCCGTGTGTTGCTAATTGTTTTTCAATAGCATTAAGATTACTACGTTCATCACGAACAGACGAGTTTAATTCTGCTAATTTCGCGTATAAAATCGTATTGGCTTCACCGAGAATAAAACTCGTAACATTCTCTGAGTTGTGCCTTTCCTGCTTCTGGCCTGTAATGACATTTCTATGAATAAAACTTTGGTCGAAGACATAAAGTTTAGAGCTTTGTGGCTCTACAGATTGCCAGATATTATCTTTAAAGCAAGCAACATGTTTAGTTCCATTTGTGTCGAATAAAACGTCAACTTTTGGCGGTATTGTTGCATCATTAGGAATGACTTTCCGGTCTAAAATTAATTCAGGACTATTTGATTCTAGGGAACGCAATATATCGCATAATGTGCTTTTACCGTTCCTGTTCTCGCCATATATGATATTTACCTTCGCAAGCTCAAAGCCACTCCCTCGAACAGACTTATAGCCGCCAATACCTTGAATTAGTTTTATTCTCTTCAGCATCCACAATTCCTATAAAATAAACTACTGCTATTACTTCGTGTCGATAATGAGCAAAGCAACAAAAAACTGATATGCCCTTGTTCCGATACACAGACACAAAAAAGTATAATCTCTAGGCTCATTGTAAAACAATAATACACCGCATCCAAAGATGTTTCTTGGTCGCTACCCACTGGCGAAGCAGTGGTCGTTGTTGAGCACCGAAATGCTTACGGTATCCAAACCGCGTAGGGTTGCTCAGGATTACACAAGGGAAGGATGCCCTTTGTTCGTCTTCATGGGCGAACCCATGATCTGGGTTGTTGGACGAAGCCGCTATCGCAGAGAAAACCTCAGCCAGCCAAGCAATTAGTATCTATTAACATATAATGTAACCTCAGGCCTCTTAACGAGAGGACTTCAATAACCAATTATGAGGTTGCAATATGACATCATCATCTGAGTCAGATTTCAAGAAAATTATGAAAAGCATTTAAAGCACCTGAAACTCATAGGCCTTCAGCCCAAAACCATCGATGCCTATGCTCGTGTTATTCGCCGAATTAGCGAGTATTTTAGTGATCAAATTCAATAACCTATCAGAATAGCAATTGATGGATTATTTTTCAGATTTGCTGAGCTCTCATTCATGGCGTGCGGTTAAGCTTGATTTGTATGGCTTTAAATTCTCTTACACGTAGGTTTTGCGCAAAACTTGGGAAAACGTCAACCTCATCAACTCACCAAAGGCTCAACGTTTACCCGATATTGTCACGACTGAAGAAGCCAAACAGTTATTCATGGCAACGTTTACGCTCAGTTATCGCGTTTTTTATTTCACGATTGATAGTTTGGGTTTACGCCTTGGCGAAGGCTTGTGCCTTGAGGTAGGTGATATTGATGCGTCACGTAAACGCTTCATATTCGAAATGCCAAGGGCAATAAAGACCGCCTAGTTCCGCTGCCAGATGTCACACTCCAAATCTATTGTTTTGCCTCTATTGGAAACCGACAAAGCCTCACTTGAAATAAGCTACATTTTATGACTTAAATGAGGGGATTATTGTGGTTAAAAAGCGAAAGAATTACACAGAAGAAGAAAAAGTTTAATTCCGAAATGTAACTTAGTTAATAAATTATAAGTTTCTGATTTGTGTGACCAATATGGGATTCATCCGACCCTATTTTATAAATGGCAGAAACTGATGTTCGAAAACATGACCGCAGCATTGGAGTCAAAAGGTGATGCTAAAACGAGACAGTTTCAAAAGGAAAGCAGCAAACGCCGAGAAAAAATTGCCCTTAAATATGGGGTGATATCTGATATTTGCAGGATTATATTACTGTAAAAATAGGGATTTTGTGCTTTAACGAAAGTGTGGGCTCCTCTCAGGGTCAGGGATGAGGTGGTTGATTGGATTCGGCATTATGCCAACATTACCGAAGTTCCGCTGTTTCAAATGGTTCATTGGGTTGGGGTTGGTCGGGATAAGTTTTATAACTGGCAACGCCGTCACGGAATTCAGAGTAAACACAATGGACTGACTCCCCGTCATTTTTGGTTACAAGAATGGGAAAAACAAGCCATTATCAGCGTTCATCTGGAGCACCAGGAGGCTGGCTGCTGACTCACGTAAGGATACCACCGTTTTACCCCCAAAGTAATGGCAAGATAGAACGCTTTCACGGGTCATTAAAACGAGAATGTATTCGGGCAAAGACGTCACTTTCATTGCAGGATGCGCGCCAAAATGTTGCACGGTATCTCAATGATTACAACACAGAGCGGCTACATAGCGCGATTGGCTATATTACGCCTATTGATAAGCTGGAGGGAAGACATGAGCAAATCAAAGCCCAGCGCAAACAGAAATTATCCAACGCATTTGAGCAGAGAAAAATAAAGCACAAAGTAATACAGATTCAAAGAAAAATCAATCTTGACGAAAATAAGGATCTGGCACATAATTTAACTGTCGAATGAAACAGATGCAGGCTCAGATTAGTCGTTAGGTGCTTGAAAATAAAATATGAAAAATACTGTAATAATTGTCATTGGCTTAATTCTAACAGTGGTATTTTCTATTCTATCCATGAGTACTGGCATGTGGGGATGCGGAGATCTGTGTTATTTTTTTGTTGGTTTATTTTGGGCATCGATTGCGGTTGTTATTTATGGGGCTGCAAGTATCATTAAACACACGTGTAAAAGAAACCAGCGCATTGCGAAAGAAGTTACCGATGGCGTGATTGCCAATGACCAAGACGATAAAGCGCCCACAGGGGCCAAACTTTTCAACACCCTTAAAAAGGCTATAAAAAGTTAAACAAGGACAAATTTTGTACCCGTAAAAAACTCTGTTGTGCCGCTTGTAAAGCCACCACTTGTAAATTTAAGCGGCTGGCGGCTTCACCAATGTCCAGATCTCGGACATCGGATAAAGTGGACTCCACTTGCAGCACAAAATCGGCGTTAATATTTTCCTGCGTGGTGACTGCATTCAAGCGTGCACCAACCCCAGAACGCACATTCAGAATATGATCTAAAGCTTGATCCATATCCCCCAATGCTCGGTTGACAGCATTATCGAACTCTGTGCTGTTACCGGTGGCGGCAAATGTGTCTAATGCCTGGCGAAACGTATCGATGGTGGTGAACACATCTTGGTTATTGCTATTGGCAACCGTAAACGTATCGCCAATCGCGGGGGTGCCGGTGAGGGTCACTTCAATCCCGCTAAACCGAGCGGTGGTTTGTAGCGCGCTTAACGGTTGGTTGACGATGACGCTACCGGTTGCTGCCCCATCCACATTGAATGACAACACACCGGCGTTGTCGACGATGCTGATGGTAAACGTATCCGTGGGAAACGCCGCAACGTTAAGGACGGTACCATTATCGATGACACCTTCACCCGTATTCGTGGCTGCCGCTTGGGATGTAAAGACACCATTGCCATTTTTGATGTTAAAAAAAACATCGGAACCCGGGTCGCCATCTTGGATGCGCCGAGCGGCACCGACTTGTAGATTACGCCGTGTTTCATCACCATTGTAGGAAAAGACACCGGCACCATTGTTTGAAAACGGTTGGGTATTGCCTAAACTGCCAGAGAATAAAAACTCATTATTGGAATCTTTGGTATTGGCTAAACGAAAAATTTCTTCTGTTAATTGCGCCATTTCTTGTGAAATAGCCGAGCGCTGTGGCCCACTGATGGTGCTATTGGCAGAACTCACGACCAACTCTCTGGCCCTTTGTAACACGTTTTTAGAGCTTAATAACGCCGTTTCTTCTAATCGATTGCGGGATTCGGCAAATTGGATGTTCGATTGAAAAGCTTCGTTCTCGCGTAAAAAACCTTCTAAATCAACCACGCGAGCAGCCCCGGCAGGGTCATATTGGGGGGATAAGATGCGTTTTCCTGTGGCGATTTGGATCTGAGTTTGGCTCAAATCTTCTTGGTTTTGTAAAATCTCATTGACGCCGCGTAGGTTAAAAAACAGGGTTGAAATGCGCATGTCGGTCTCCTAAGTGACACTTAACAGGGTGTCAAATAACGTCGTGGTGATGGAAATCACTTGGGCGTTGGCCTGAAAAGCTTGTTGAAAACGGACGAGGTTGGCGGCCTCTTCATCCAGATTAACACCGGATACAGCTTCACGCCGTTCGGTTGCTTGAAAAAATAGCGCCTCATTGGCTTCTTCACTGATACTGGCGCTGCGTGTTAACGTCCCGATGGTGGTCACCAACTGCCCATCCGTCCCGCCGAAGGTTGAGGTTGCGTTATTCATCGATTGCACCGTTTGTAAATTGGCCAATAACAAAGCATTGCCATTGTCACTCACACCGCCGGTATTATCGGTGAGAATAAAAGCATCGGTATTCGCAGGCGTGCCGTTAACGGTAAACGTGACGCCCCCCAAAATGGTAAACGTGGTGCCACTATCCGTTGCCGGATTGTAAGCCAGCGGGCCATCACCTAACACATCTGGTACAAGATTAAATTGGTTCGTCGCTGCATCAAAGTTTAATGCCACATTGCCCACGGTCACCGGTGCCCCGGTTAACGGTAAGTTCGCGACACTGCTGATGGTGAGGTTATTGACCGCACCATTCCCGGTATTGGTGCCCAACCCATTCGCATTGGTCGCGCCACTCACGCGCAGCGGTAAGGCTGAGGCAATTTCACGCGAGGTATTCACCGCACGTGCAATTTCACCACCCGCATTCCGCGTGGGTTGAATCAAAAAATCATCGTTAGCCACGGAGGCCGCACTAATGGTTAAGGTAAAACCATCCACTTCAGCCGTGGTAAAGGGAAAAACACCGCCGGTATTAATCGCGGTTTGGGTATTGTCATCTAGCCGAGTCAACGTAAACGTATTCGCCCCGGTTGCGATGAGCGAATAATCACTGGGGGTCAGATTGGTGGTGTTCCCAAACGTACCGGTCACCACCGTTGCGCCGACATTGGCTGTGTCCGCATTCACATTCACACTGGGCAGGGTGAATAAATCCCCGCCTAAATTACCATTTAAATCTTGTCCGAGCCGGTGCTGGTTATTCATTTGATCCGCCAGTGCCACGGCGATTTGCCCAACTGTATTTTGTGCACGATTTAATACGGTTTCTCGAAAAGTCAGAATGCCCCCGATCTTACCCCCGGCGATTTGGTTGGTAATATCGGTCACAAAATTGCCGTCGGTGACGGTAATATCCAGATTATTCGCATCTAATCGATTGACTTGGGTGGCTAAGGTTGAAGCCTCTGTGCCCAGCACTAAAGCTTGCCCATTGCCAATAAACACGCTTAAAGAACCATCGGTCTGTTTGGCTGTGGTGACGCTAACTTGCTCAGATAAACGGGTGATCAACTGGTCACGTTGATCCAATAAATCGTTGGGTTGGCTGTTCAGTGGAAAAGCCAAAATTTGTGTATTCAATTCGGCGATACCAATGGCCAACTGATTCACATCTGACACAAACGTGCGCACTTCACTATTCACAGACGTGCGCAGGGAATCAAAATGGGCATCTAACCCATTAAAGCGTGCGGCCAAAGTGGCCACTTCGGTAAACAACGTTTCTCTGGCGCCAAAATTAGAAGGATCATCAGCGACGCCATTGGCGGACCGAAATAAATCGTTTAAACCGCCACTCACACCAGTGCCGGGTTCCGCCAGAATATTGTCAATTTGTTCGGAATTTTGAAGTAAGGCTTCAGACAGCTTAAAAGCGGAAGTGCTGGTCTGTAATTGTTGCAGCACGAGGCTATCAAAAATACGCGAGACTGCGCCCACCGCAACCCCATTGCCCAAAAAGTTCTTGCCCAGTGGTTGCGGTGAAGTGGTCACAAATTCGACGCGTTGGCGACTAAACCCTTCGGTGTTCGCATTGGCGATATTATGTTGTACGGTCTGTAGCGCTGCGGTGCTACCATTTAAACCTGAAACGGCTGCGCCCAGTGAGTCAAAAAGTCCCATGTTGTTTTACCCTTACCGGCCCCGGTGGTTATGTTGCTTGCATTTTATTAGCCATATTCGTGCCAGATGCGGCCTTTATAGACTGTTGAAACGTACTTTGGCGTAATATCGATTGAATTTTTTCAGCATAATGTGGGTCTGTCGCATAACCGGCATCTTGTAAGGCTTGGATATAGGCGTCTGGGTCAGATGCTTGCTGTATGGCCTTTTCATAACGTGAATTGTGTTGGATAAAATTCACGTAATCAGCAAAACTATCCGACAGGGAAGGGTAGCGTCGAAAAGCCGCTTGTTGTTTCACCGCAACCCCTTGCTCGAATTCCAAGGTTGGAACGGTCACGGTATCGCCTTGCCAGCGTGTATCCGCTTTAATATTAAACGCATTGAAGCTATTTTTACCGTGGGTTTGTGTCATGGATTTGCCCCAACCGGTTTCTAAAGCCGCTTGAGCGACCAAAACACCGGCATCTGTACCTAACTGTTTCGCCGCTTTTTGTGCGTGTGGCAGGATTTTCTGGATAAAATCGTGGGGTGTGTTGAATTGCATGGTCAGGTCTTTATCCGGCGCGCTTGTCGGCGTCGGTTTTTTGACCGATGCATTCAGGGCGGCGCGTGCAGCATCGGACTTGCCATCGGGTAACGTCGGTGACTGTTGATAATGTTCTAGCGATTTTGTGGCCAGTTCTGGCTTATTACTGAGCTGTCGAACCAGCACATCGGCCAACCCGATACCGCCATTTTCACCCGAAGCCAAATGCACCGCCAGTTGGTCATCGTACATATCTTGATAAAATTTGGCATTACCGCCGGACATTAAGCCCCCTTCCGGTACGGTTGCGCGCATGGATTTAATCATCATACGGGTAAAGATGGACTCAAATTGCTGGGCAACTTCGCGTAATGCCGAATCCGGGTCTTTTTGCGCCTTTAAGCGTAAACGGCTTAACCCATTGAGGTCGGTATAGACGGGGGGTACGTCTGTGCTCATGATAGTACCTTTTCATTCACAATCAATTGGTTAGATTACAATCAACTGGGCTTTTAAAGCCCCGGCAGATTTCAGTGCCTCTAAAATCGCGACCAAATCAGACGGCCCCGCACCCACTTGATTTACGGCGCGTACAATCTGGTTTAAGGTCACACCCGGATTAAACACAAACATCTTTTGGCCGTCTTCAGAGACTTCTACATTGGTTTGTGGCACCACCGTCGTCGCGCCTGCTGCACCCGGGTTGGGTTGGCTGACTTGGGCATTTTCAGTGATGGTCACAGTCAAACTCCCATGCGACACCGCCGCAGGTGTCACGCGCACTTGACGGCTAATCACAACGGTGCCAGTGCGCGAATTGATGATCACTTTGGCCGCCGTTTCTGCGGGTTCGACCACCAAATTTTCCAACATAGAAACAAACGCGACTTTCTGGGTTAAATCAATCGGGGAGCGCACCTGGGCACTGGCGGCATCCAGCGCGATGGCGGTGCGTGGCCCAATACTGCTATTAATGGCTTTGACCAAACGATCAATGGTGGTGAAATCGGGCTCGTGCAAATTAAACACAATCGGCCCAACGCGGGTAAACGGGCTTGGCACTGCGCGCTCGACTGTCGCGCCGTCAGGAATCCGCCCAACACTGGGGGTATTGACGGTGATTTTAGAGCCATCGGCGCCATCCGCCGCCAATCCACCGACAATCAAATTGCCCTGCGCCATGGCGTAAACTTTCCCATCTGCCCCCTTCAACGCGGACATTAACAAGCTACCACCGCGCAAACTTTTGGCATCGCCCATGGACGAAACGGTGACATCAATGGTTTGCCCTTGTTTCAAAAAGGGCGGCAAATCCGCATGGATAATCACCGCAGCTGAATTTTTGACGCTAATATTCTCACCGGCAGGGAGGTTAATGCCAAAACCTTTAATCAGATTTTTCAGGCTTTGCTCGGTGAACGCGGTTTTGTCACCACTGCCGTTTAAACCGACGACCAAACCGTAACCAACCAATTGGTTCTTTCGGATGCCCTGAATACTGGCAATGTCCTTGATGCGTTCCGCGTGAGCGACAAAGCTGACCGTCATTAAGCTGACTGAGATCAGGCACAATAAGATAAAACGAGACAATTGAGTCATTTCTTACTCCTTAAAAAGGGAAAAATGGGCTATTAAAGAAACGTGCTAACCAGCCCATGCGATTCGCATCTGCGGCTTGCCCTTCACCCATGTAAACAATCGTTGCATCCGCAATTTTGGTGGATTCAACGGTATTATTGGCTTGTATATCGCCACGGCGAACAACGCCGGATAAGCGCACATACTCACGCCCTTGGTTAATGGTCAGGCGTTTTTCACCGCGTACATATAAGTTGCCGTTGGGGTAAACCTCAACCACGGTGACCGTAATATTGCCACTCAACGTATCGCTTTTACTGGTATCGCTTTCGCCTTCAAATTCACTGGTTGAAACCAACGTATTGGCTAAATTCAAACCGGCGGTCGCGGTTAATGGCAATAAATCCGATAACTCAAACTGCGGTGTTTGTCCTAAAATGGTGGGATTGGTGGTGGATGTGTTATTACTTTTTTCGACGGTGGTTTCAGATTTAGAGCTTGCTGTCAGATTTTCGACGAGATTCACCGTCAAAATATCACCCACACGGCGTGCTTGGCCATCGGTAAACAAGTCACGAGAAAAAGCTGCCTGAAAAATGGCGCCATTGGTTGGCTCAGGCACAGGCACAATCGGGGGACGCATGGGCGCAAATTCAGGATCTCGCTGTGGAATTTGTGCGCAAGCGCTTAAATAAGTGGCGGATAATAGAATACTTAAGCGGATTATTCGCTGACCATAAAACATATGAGGCCTCCTAGATCAGACAAGGTGTTATGATAGGGTTGTTACAAATGAATCGTGCAATGATTAGGCCAAACGCCAATGCCGGATTCCATTATTAAGAGTCTGTGAGCGGGTTAATGGGTTTTGAGGGTGGGGGCTTCGGTTGCTTTATAATTGGGCGTTTGATATCTTTGTCATGCTTTAGAAGTTTTCTGTGTTAATGAATTATTTTTTTTATTAAAAAATTTTAAGTCTCTGTAATGTCATTTTATAGTCTACTCAAATATTGACAGAATATCGGATGCCGACAATACTTTTTAAACTGCAACTAAAAAGGAGACATGACTATGGCTATTGGTGACGAACTCTCATCCATAGATTTTGAATCAATGATCGGTGGCCCGTTAAATGCGGTCATTCACGCACAAGCGCAATCGGCTCAAACCTCAGTTGATTTTATCAAAAGTGTTGGTTTTGGGGATGATGGTAAACCGACAATGGTAACTTTCTCGTATGATAAGCCAATTGAAGGGCAAGATGCGGACGGTAATCCAAACGGGGTCTTTACACCAACCAAGTTTGATTTATCGGTACCCATTTTAACCATGTTACCGGTGCCCTTTATTCGAGTGGAAGAAACCACCATCGATTTTAACGCTAAAATCAATTCAGTTCAGGAGTCGACGAGTGCTTCTTCTTCTTCACTCAGTGCCTCTTTAAGCGTCAAAGGAGGTTGGGGGCCGGTATCAGCATCTTTGAAAGCAAGTTATAGTAATAAAAAATCCTCTTCATCAACCTCAAAAACGGAGCGAACCTATAGTCTTTCTATCCATGTCCGAGCCGTACAGGATGAATTACCGGCCGGCACAGAAAGATTGCTGGGTATTCTGGAAAACAGCATTCAAGAAGTCCAATCAGTATAAAAAATTCTGAAACGTGATCACTGTTAACGGGCATATTTTAAATATGCCCGTTAACAGAAAGTTATTATTATATATTTGTATTTGTATCTGTATTTATCTGAAGTATATTTAAGTTGCGTGATTTTTGGGAGAAAACATGGAAGATTTAGGGGACCTCATTGGCAGCATGATGGTGAGCTTAGTTCGAGCTAGGCGAATGGCTGATGAAGAAACAGCAAGACTCGCGGAATGGTATAAAGAGAACCCACTATTAGAAGGTTTATCTGTGCCACGCATCCGAATACCGGAACTCACGATTGATCTACCCCTGCTGGTAGAAGGTAGCGAAAAGGGAGAAGAGGCCGTATTAGCAGATAAAATTGCGGTGACCAAAGCGGCCGTAGAACAAGTCAAAATCACGGCAGGAAAACAAAATATTAAATTGAGCAAAGAATTTAATGCTGAATTTAATGCATTGCTGGATCAGCATGTGACGAAACTGTACACGGGTAAAGCGCCGGTCATGCGGGAATCTGTCATCCGTGTGATTGACCAAGCCTTTCTTGAGGCACAGTTAGCCACAAAAACGCAGTTTAGTAGTGCGGATAAAAAAAGGCTCTCACAAGATCTTAGAGTGGCCATGCACAAAGCCAGTATCACTCGGGAAGCAGTCTCTCCCTCTATCCGATCCAATATTTTAACCTCTGATGTGAAAGAAAAATCCTCAAAAGAAAATGTGGTGCGAATCCGAGTCACATTTAAAGAAGAAGGTTTGGAATGGGCAACATCAAGCAGTGATTCTGGGGGTGTTAAGAAAACACTCCAGCCTGAGTAACCATTAGTTATGGAGAGCATATTACGAGAGAAGCTACTCAATCAGGCTCAAAAACTGGCCATTGTCAGCGCCATTTATCGGACTGAAAGCACGCGTTTTGTGAGCGCCTATTTTGACTGGCTTGAAGCGGCGGAAAAAGATCTAGCCCACCTCCGGTCACCCATTAGTATCTTGTTACAATCAGAAAAAACCAAGCTGACCTCCGTCTTAGATGGTTTTTTGCCAGATCAAATACAAAGTAACAGAAGCCATCGACGCAACCAACGGTCGGTAGCGGCACTGTCGTTGAGTGATCTATCGCAGGCGATATACCAGAAAATTGAAAAAATAGATAATAATTTTGAGGAAATAAGAGAAAAAATGGCACACGGTCTGGCGGTTTTGATGGGCAAGGAGCCCGACTTAATGACCAATGTTACCTTGACGGAATCGAGCGCCATGATGGTTTGGAGGCGGTTAGGCGGTTTTCCGGAAACCCTCCCCATGTATCATTATTTTTCAGCAAAGTTAGCCGCAGTTGATCGAAAATATTTGTTGTTAGATATTATGCACAATTTGGTTGAAAACCAGCCTTCACTGAATAAGCAAACATTGGCCCCCGTCACCGTTGCGCCAGACGTTGAACCGGAGGAAACCGAACGGGGTAATCTAGAAATTATTTTACAAGTGATGCTGCGTGACTTCGCGCAATTAAAACTCGAACAAGTCAGTTTTGATGCCTTGTTGGATGTCGCGCAAAGTGAGGCTGAGCGTAAAAGTTTAGCGAAACAAGCCGAGCTTGATTATGACCAGGTTTTGGCCTTGGTAAAATGTGCTGATTTGCAAAGAATCACGGGTGTCACCTTCCCGCTGGCTTTTCTCTTGCTGCGTTCAGGCATTGATTCTGTGACTGAACTGGGGAATCGCAATGCGACAAATTTGGCCAAGAAAATGGGCGAGCTGATTACTCAGGAAGCCTATGAAATTCCTGCCCCCAATCGAGATATTGTCCAAGCCTGGGTCGATGAAGCGAAAACATTAGCACGGCGTTTGAGTTTTTGAATAAGCAATGCCGGTACCATCCTACAAATGCGTTTAGACCGGGTGTAGATAGAAGGTGTCGAAATTTTGGGCGACATAAAAATTTTTTGTTCGACATGCTTGTTGATCATGTGTAGAAGTGCACTTTGCACACTAGAACGCGCCGACTACTATTATAAAGTATGATGACAGAATAGGTTTTTAATATGCCCCCTCATGAAGCAGTTCTGGATTTATCTGTACAGTATCTGGACAAAAATCGAACCAATGATGATCGGTTTTCTTTACGGAATATTTCTCTTCTACTGATTGAGTTGGTGGACTCTATCCTCCGGCCGCTTCACAACCGAGGGGCATCTATCTCTCAAGAAAAACAACAGATAACGCAGGCACTTAGCAATTGGAGTGACTCAATCAGAAAATTAGATCACTTGGATGATGCTGCTCGGCGGGTTGAAAGTATTCTTAATGATCCAAATAACGATTTCAAATTAACAATTCATGTATGTCGCCAAGCTGATCTAGAGTTAGTAGAGCAATTGGTCAAAAAACCCGTATTATTTCTTCATCGTGGTGCTGGGTATGCTGATGAGGTTATCGCACTTTTACGCCCAACACATGAAATAATACGGATTGCACGCTGTCGGTTTTTCTATCGGAAACATGCGGATGACACCAACATCCTTTGTGTCATTTACGAGAGAATTTATAAACTGAAATTCTATGCAAAATTATTGATCTCGTTATCAGAGGCGAAACTCAATAATATTATTGATATGGATGTGTTTTATCGTGCTTTTATTGACTCATTACCGTCATCCCAGTTAAAGGGGGTGTCAGAGTATGATAAAAACTTCTTATCTATTGGCTTAGTCGGAAAATTTGTAGATTATTATCTAACTGATTTTAGCGCAGATACACCCAGTGCAATAGATTATGACCGTGCGAGCAGCAAAGTTCGCGAAACACTTCAGAAGCATGAAAGTCAGTATCAAGAATTTGTTGAGTATATCATATTATTATTTTGTGGGTTAAAGACCAATTCGGAATCGCCATCAACAAATTATTTAGCGGGTGACCTGAACGATATGCTCAAAAAACTCCAGGTTTTTCGTCAAGACTGGGGTGAGGAGGCAGAGTATAGTATTTGCGCGCGGATTTTAGGGTATATTTGCCACACGATCCCCACTCAATTGACACATGAGTCATTGAGAGTAGCCATTGATGTGCCTGAAAACCTAGCATTTCACCGTGCGGTTCAATATCTTTGTGGTGATCGAGCTAAATTATTGGAGATGAAATTCACGCTGAAAGTGGAAGGAGAAACCTATGCGTTGGCTCATGATACCGTTAGGCAAGCCAAAAAAGCCGGTTACTTAACCCACCCAAAAACTAAGAAACAGATTAGGCATTTCGAGAAATACACACACATTTATTTTCAGCCGAAAATCAGGCTAGATTGCAATGAATCTGGATGAACTCAAAAAATGGCCGCCTTACCTAGAAAAAGCAATACTGCGCGAACATGTATCTTCGTACGAAGCGTTTGTTAAGCAGCTCTATGTGGATATTGATCACATTATTGTATTGCTAGAAGATGACCGTAAGGATATATCGGATCTGCAAAAAAATGGAGAAGATAAAATAACGAATATGATTAAGCGTGATCTGTTGGTTATTGGGTATGATGCAACACACGACGAAGTATATGGTGGCCATGTCGATTTATTGGTTAAGAAGAATAATTATCGGTGGATTGGTGAAGCAAAAATTCATCGTGGCCCTAAATACTTACAACAAGGCATGGAGCAATTGATCACGCGATACACAACAGGTAATGGTAATCAGTCGTGTGGCGGTTTGCTCATTTATATTTTCAATAAAAATGCAAAAAAAGTGATGGATCAATGGAAAGAGCGCGTTGTTAACAGTGGTTGTTGCTCAATTGAATCCTGTTCAGTAAAAACACTCGCTTTTCTGAGCACACGCAATCACCGATCCTCTGGGCTGCCTTTTACAGTGCGACATATCCCGGTGCTATTACATTTTGATCCAGATGATAAAAGTGTTCGAAACCGCGTCACACAGGCCTAATTTCAATACGGTACCTTTCATTGAGTCTTGCTGTGGCTTTAACGTGCCCAGTACAGGCACACAACGTTCGAGCTCAATATCAATTATTATCAGACTCAATTTACTCAACGGATTCGTCATTTTCATAACCGCTCATGACGATGATTGGGAACACTTTTAAGTTCAGTGCATCATTATCAGTGCATCGTCGTGAATGCCATCGTTCAGCTATAATATTCTCAGTGTTACTTTTAATATTATAGTCGAGTCCGATATGTCGTTTTGGTATGAGGAGTACAGTCTATGAAGCCTATCTTGTTGATGGGAGGTATTTTATGCCTATCTGGCTTATGTGCACCCAGTTGGGCGGAACCGCCTCAGGCTGAGGATCAAGCTTTTGTTATTCAGGATTTTGCTGCGGTAGAGCTGCAAAAAATGGGTGTTGTGCCGGTGATTGTTGCGGCGGTGAAGCAAGCCAACGCAGAGCACAAAACGTTAGATGAGATCAAAGCCCGTGATCAAGCTTGGCGTGATGCACCAGGCATTACGGCGTTTATGCAAGCTATGTTGATGTCAAAATGTGGTTTGTATTTACAACAATTGCGTCAGTCCAGTGCGTTTTATGCTGAAATATTTGTCATGGACAATCAAGGGGCGAATGTCTGTATGACGGATAAAACCTCGGATTATTGGCAAGGTGATGAAGCAAAATTCCAACAGTCTTTTCTCAATGGGGTGGGTGCCATTCACATTGGGGAAATTGCGTTTGATGACAGTACGCATACCTATTTGGTGCAAGTCTCCGTACCAGTAAAAGCAGGGGATGCGGTGATTGGTGCGATTACCTTTGGCATTGATGTGGAAGAAATTGACTAAAAGGCAGCATTTTTTTGAGCATTAACAAGAAAATTCAGTTAACGCTATTCCTCATGGCGCTGCTATTTTTAGGCGCAGCCTTACTGGGATACGCGTCATTGATGCAGGCGCGACATGACTTGCAGCAAGTCATGGAGGCGAAGTTAACCGAGCAACAACTAGCGGAAACGATTAAAACCCAGATGTTTGAAGCCCGCCAATGGGAAGATTACTTAACCAACCCCAGTTATGTTCAAGACAAAATAGACGGCATTTTGTTGGAAACCGTCAAACTAAAAAAACAGCTAAATATCGCCTCTGAAGGACATGTCCTGGTCGAACAGATTGCTGAACATGCGACGCGTTTTCAACACGCGTTTGAGACAACCATTCAGGCGTGGCAGACCATTGGCCTGGCACCCCATTTAGGGCTTAGAGGGAGCATGCAGCAGGCTGCCAATGACTTAGAAAAAGTATTGGATAATTTTGACACGGCCCCTTTACGGGGGATCTTTGGCCAGATTAGAGCCACAGAAAAGACCTTTGCGTTAAAGCATCGACAACGTTATTTAGAGGATTTGAGACGCAGAGCGGGGGTTTTTCATCGTTATCTTGCGCAATCTAGAATTTCCGAACACACGCAGGCACGTATAAAACAGGTGATGAGCGTGTATATTCAGGCGGTTGAGGACTATGCAGAAACGCGCAATCAAGCCTCTGAGACGCATTGGAAGACACCCAGTTACAAACAGATGGATCGTAAATCCAGAGCGGTTAATCGCTTGTTGAGAACATTATATGTGCCGAATATATGGCGGAATTTTTTACTGTTAAAACAAATTAAAAGCGATCCTGGTGAACTGAATCAGATGATCGAGCAAATTCAAAAAGATGTGCAGGCCTCTGGTATTCAAGCGCGGGATAAAGGCATTATTTTTGATCGCTTAACATCTTATAAAGCAGCCTTTTTAAATTTGACACAACAACAGGCTTTGATTAAGACCCAAGCGCAAGCCATGGCCACTCAGGTGGACATCGTTCAAGCTTTGGTCGCGGATATTGTGCAGGCAGTGCAACGTTCGATGAAGCAAAAAATCATGAGCATTAACGCGGATTTGGATCAAAACATTCAAATTGGCTTGTTATTACTGATTGCATTTTTCTTATTGGTTATTTTAGTCAGTGGCATTTTCGCCATCAAGAAAATTTCGGCGCCTTTAATGCGCTTAAAAAAAGCGGCTTCTGCGATCAGCAAAGGCGACTTTGATGTACACCTGGATATCCGCAGCAACGATGAAATTGGTGCGTTGGCAGGCACGTTTAAACACATGGCGAAGGATCTAACGGACTATCAACGAGCGCAAGACGCGTTGCGAGAAAAAGATGCCAAACTATTGGCCGCAGAGCAAGTGGCGAATCAAGCAAAAAGTGAATTTTTGGCCAACATGAGCCACGAAATTCGGACGCCGATGAATGCGATTATTGGCATGAGTCATTTGGCTTTGGAAACCCCTTTGAACCCTAAGCAAGCGGATTATGTGAGTAAAATTCTGTCTTCTGCGAATCAGTTGCTGGGCATTATCAATGATATTTTAGATTTTTCTAAAATTGAGGCGGGCAAAGTTGAATTAGAGTCAGAACCGTTTGAGATAGATGATGTGTTGGATCGGTTGGCAACTTTGATGCATCCGCAAGTGGAACGAAAAGGGTTAGAGTTGCTATTTTGGGTGCGGCCAGGCGTGCCCACGCACCTGGTTGGGGATGCCTTACGTTTGGGGCAAATTCTGACCAACCTGGGGAGTAACGCGCTTAAATTCACGGAACACGGGGAGATTATTGTCATCATCGAATCCCTGTTTAAAACCCCCTCGGAGGAGGCGACAGAAACGCTGGCGGCGGGTCGTGTGCGCTTAAAATTTTCAGTCAAAGACACCGGTATTGGTTTGAATGATGCGCAAACGCAAAAATTGTTTCAATCGTTTACGCAAGCGGATGCATCCACAACGCGTCAATTTGGGGGCACAGGTTTGGGTTTATCCATCAGCAAGCAATTGGTGGCGTTGATGGGCGGGGACATTTGGGCAACCGGTGAGTTGGGGGTTGGGAGTGTTTTTTCTTTTACTGTTGAGTTGGGCTACCAAGCCTCTAAACAAGCGAAAGATAAAGTGCATGCTCAAGCCAAAGATTATGCGGACTTGAATGTCCTGGTTGTGGATGATAATGCCTCAGCCAGAGATATTTTAAACGAACGCATGGCATCGTTTGCTTATCGAACTAAAGCGGTTGCCTCCGGTGCTGAGGCACTTGCAGAAATCAAACAAGAAAATGCTGATTACGACTTGATTCTTATGGATTGGCAAATGCCAGAGATGGATGGCCTAACGGCATCGGCACACATTAAAGCCGTACCCAACTTGGCGAAAATACCTAAAATTATTTTAGTCACAGCTTATGGCCGAGAAGAAGTGCTAAAGCAAGCGGATAAAGTCGGTTTGGATGGTGTGTTACTGAAACCGGTGAATCCTTCTGTGTTAGTCGACACCATTGCCAATGCTTTTGGTGCCGGTGATCAAGCTGAGGCGAGGACATCTGTGCAGCCAACGGTGACGGAGGGGTTACAAAATATTGCGGGTGCACGCATTTTGGTTGTAGAAGATAATAAGATTAATCAGCAAGTGGCGAGTGAATTATTGAGTGGTTACGGTATGCAGGTTAGCCTGGCGGATAATGGGCGTTATGCCATACAAATGTTGATTGAGGGCACGTTTGAATTGGTGTTTATGGACATTCAAATGCCAGAAATGGATGGTTATCAAGCCACCGAGCAACTTCGGCAAACGCCCCGTTTTGCGCAGTTACCGATTATTGCGATGACGGCGCATGCGATGACGGGTGATCGAGAAAAATGCCTCAATGCGGGCATGAATGACCATATTTCCAAGCCAATATCACCTGAGCGTTTATTGGAAATGTTGCTGAAATGGTTGTCACCGTCAACCCAGCGGTCTACTTCTCCGAGTGTGGCAGTGCAGCATACGGCGTTGGATCATGATAACAGTGAGCCACTATCGCCAGCAGCAATACAAGCACGTATACCAGCGCTGGATGTGCCAATGGGTTTGCGTGCAGTGAATGATAAGTTGTCTTTGTATATCAAGTTATTGCGTGAGTTTGCGGAAGACTATATGACATTAACCGCAACGCTGAAGGGGGCCATGGCTGCCGATGATGCTCACACCATTCAATTGAAAGCACATACGTTGAAAGGGGTTGCCGGTATTCTTGGGGCGACACAGTTATGGGACGTATGTGAAGCCTTAGAACAGGCAAGTGCCAACCCCGCATCGAGTGTATTGAACGAGTTAATTGAAGCGGTGGACGGTCAGTTAGCACCCATTTTAGCCGCGATTGTCGCACTGCCCGTACAGGCTGAATATAACTCAGGAGCACCGAATGACCCACCGTCGGCGAGTGATGCCGACGTTCAAGCTGCGTTGCAAGCGTTACAGGCTTTACTCGGTGCAGGCAGTTATGAAGCCGTGGGTGCGTTAGACAGCCTAGAGGCGCTATTAGCCTGTTATCCCCAAGTAGACCCGAATGTTCGACAGCATTTGAAGCGTGTGGCGGAAAAAGTCGATGATTACGAATTTGATGAAGCAAAACGGGCGTTAGATCCAGTGGTCGCTATGTTAGCGGACAGTACGGGGTCGGTATGAGCGATACAACCAACACAGCGGTTAAGTCAAAAATTCTGATTGTTGATGATGAGCGCTTAAACATCACGGTTTTAGCGGATCTTCTGCATGAAGACTACAACATTGTTGTGGCAAAAAATGGCCAGCAAGCACTGGATCGGGTTTTTTGTGATGCGCCGCCGGATCTGATTCTATTAGATGTGATGATGCCTGACATGGATGGTTATGATGTTTGCAGGGCGATTAAGGCGGATAAAAAATCGGATCACATTCCGATTATTTTTATTACCGCACTGTCGTCAGAAGCGGATGAAAGCAAAGGTTTTGATGTGGGAGGGGTCGACTTTGTGAGTAAACCTTTTCGCCCGGTGGTGGTGAAAGCCCGGATTAAAATGCATCTGGAGTTGAAGCGGCGAGGGGATTTACTGGCACAATTGGCTACCCTGGATGGGATTAACCGGCATTCCTAATCGTCGCCAGTTCGATGATGTGTTGGCACACGAGTGGCATGTTGCGATGCGAACACAACAACCGCTCTCTTTATTGCTCATGGATGTGGATTTTTTCAAGGCCTACAATGATCACTACGGGCATGGTGCAGGAGATGACTGCCTCATCCAGGTTGCTAAAATATTAGTTGCAGCAAAACAGCGAACAACCGATTTAGTGGCTCGATATGGCGGTGAAGAGTTTGTGGCTATCCTACCCCAAACAGATGTCGCCGGTGCTGAAAGTTTTGCACAAGGGGTGTTAGCGGCGGTGAGTGGTTTGCAAATACCCCATATGCTGTCAGAAATCGCGCCGATTGTGACCATCAGCATTGGTGTGGCCACAGATAGACCGAATACAGAATCAGAATCTAAAGCCCTGTTGGCAGCAGCGGATGACTGTTTATACAAAGCCAAAGCCAAGGGGCGAAATTGTGTTGTGTCGAGGTAGCATCATCTGCATTAGCCGCTCAATTTTTTTGAAATCCATTTTTCACATTGATCCAGGCTTTGGTTATCAGGTGTTTTGCGAGCATACCGGGTGGCATTTTCAGCCAATGGCTGCGGAGATAGAGTAACCACTGGGCGAGGATGTGCCGGTAAGGCATAGGTTGTGTATTGCTTGTTGGGAGTATGATTGCGCCGACACACCAGTTCATGATCATTAGATGAAGCTTCGGAACTTGTGCTTTTAGGGGGTCGTAACAGGTGCTTGGGATTTTTGTGCCTAAGAATTTGCGTGAAAAATGTAGGCAATAGAATAAAGGCCGGTGTAAGCCTAAGTGTTCGCTGTCGGTGAGTAGTTGCTGCCAGAATGTGGCATCTTCTGTCGAAAAATGGGTGATGAGTTGGTGGATGTCTAAGATATCTCGAAAACGGTATTTTAAGTCAGAGTCCACAAATAAGTGTGCGCAACAATGCAACGTTAGGTGAGTGTTGGAGAGTGTTTTTACCCAGGAATAATCGGTTGTTTGTGCGTTATCAAACAGGCTGTCGGCCGCGATATGATACCGGCTTACGGGCGGAATGATATTGTGGTGTAGATCGAGATCAATTTGCCGCATCTCATGCCGCAAAGGGGGCACTTCATGCATCCAACGTCGATAATATTGGTCATCGTAAGCATTCAGCTCGGGGCGTTGCCAGCCGTTGTTGAGGAGTTGTGTTTCAACCTCATCCAATTCTGCTTTAGGAACCATAATGTCAACGTCGGCTAAAAATCTGCCGGGTGAATTGGGCAGTTTTAAAGCGTGATAAGCCATGCCTTTTAGCAGCGTAAAGGTGCGTTGTTCGGCACCCAACACCCTTCTCAGTTTCATCACTTCCCAAAAAGCCAGCCTTTGCCAGTAGTCCGCAAACTGCCGTTCGCCTTGCATATGTTGTTGTACGCGTTCGGGTAATTGCGCCCACACACCAGTGTTTTGGCTGTGGACGCCGAGCCGAGCTAAAACGCCAAGCACCCTCGCGTAGGCAATCAGTTGGCTCCATTCTGCTGCGGAAAAATGTTGCATGGCTTGAGGGCTGTTAAAAGCCAGTAACAGCGTTTGTCTGGGGGTTTTCATGAGAGTAGTTTATCTATTTGTGTGATGGCATCATCTAAGTGTGGGTATTCGAGTTTAAAGCAGCGGGATTGGTCGACAATACGGCGCAGCATGGTGAAAGAATTTTGGCCTAGAATGTGATAGTTAAAAGCATTGTTGGCGAGTTTCATGAGAGCTTGGGGTTTTGTTAGCTCGGTTAATTGAGGCGCGGCGTCTTTGTTATATTTCGGGAAGATGATCCATTTTGGCTCCACCGTTTGATCCATGGCTTTAATGCTCGCAATGGGGGGTTGGAAGTAGGCCAGGTCACCTTTGCGAGTTTTTGGATAAGTGCGACTGAGGGTGACATTGGCCTGAAAATTTTGAATGACTTGGATCGACGCATTTTTCAGTGGTGCCAGTTTGGGAAAGGGCAAAACATGCGTGTGTCCGAGTGGGATTAGGGCAAATTCATCGGATAAAAAACGGTAGCCGGAGAGGCTTAACGCTGTGCACAAGGTGCTTTTACCGGAACCGGGCCAGGCCGGTAAAATCAAGCCTTGTTGGTTTTTCTCCAGCACGGCGGAATGTAACATTAAATAGAAGTGTGCATGGGTGGCGACGCACCAATTGGTGCCCCATTCTAGCAGAGGTAGAGCTTGTGCTTGAGGGAAGGGCGCAAAATCCGGCTGTGGGGTTGTGTGAAACGTGATTTGCGGTTGTAGCCAGCGTCGAATAGACATCGGTTGTTTGATGGTAATGTGGAAGTCAGCAATGGCCTGATCATCACATAAGGGGTAATGCTGGTATTGGGCTTGTAACGTCTCAGCAAAGTGAGGCAGAGCGGTTTTCAGTGAAAACACAAAAGGCCCAATTCGGTACTGTATGCCATGGCGGAGTTTGTCGGCGAGGGCTGTTTGGGAGAGGGTTGAGAATGTCATAACGTGTCCGGTTCAATCAATCCGATATCATCTAAATGCCACAATACATTCTGGATGTGTTGGATGAGCGCGTGCGTTTCGATATCCTCGAATAAGGGTTTTATCTCTTGGCTTAACTGTGTTGCCGTTGAGGGAGTTTGTTCCAGTGCAAGATACACTTCAACGGTGGTCGCTTCAAGTAAATGTGTGTCGCCGGAGCCAATATTATAAACGACGGCATTATCTCCCCAAGAAGCCCATTCAATTGGGCTTGAGGCGGAGATTTTCCAGAGGGGGTCTGTATTCATGATAGCCGTTACATAACTGAAATCATGCAGCTAGTGGTGAGAGGAATGGTGTTATTGGCGTTGCCAGTGGCACCTGGGAAAACCACGGGGTTTGAATGGTCGCTATCAAAAAAGCATAAGACAAAAGAAAAATTGTGGAAGGTGTCTTCTCTCACGATGATTTTATAGATGGGTTTTTTCTTTTTAATCACAAAATATTCTTTGTTGGTAAAATTTTTATTTGGAAAAATAAGGTCATTTGTATCGGTAAGTGCTGTGTTGCAGGTATCGTTGGGTATTGTATAAGCTTGGTATCTATCGCCAGGCGTTAAATCAAATGTCCCTGGATTTTGCGTATGGGTGCCTGCAGCGGTTTGTAACACCAAGAGATCCTGCAGACCAAGGAAGATGTTTGCACCTGGCCCTATCGCGTTCATACTGGCAGCGTCAGGGTCACAGTTTAAGTTAACAAAAACTTTGTTGATTTTTGTGCAGATTTCATTTTTTTCAGTTGGGCTGAGTATTCTATCGGTGAGGTTGATTGCCTCAACGCTATACGTAGCATATCGAGCGATGGCTCGAATATAAGTATCAGAGGTATTCTCAATCACTTCACAAGGCGGTGGTTGTGTATCACAGGTTGTACTGCTGTTGGCAAGCGCCGCGCCACTACGAAGTGTGAGGATGGCGGGTGCAGTTAATGCAGAAGCCTTAAGTAACGTCCTTCGATTGGCTCGAAAGCTCGCTCTAGCTGGCGTCTTCGATTCGTTGCCTTTGTCCATAATGCTTTTCCCAAATTTCAGTTTATACGTAAGTCAGCTGAGTGCCTTGTCTATTGCAAAGCACCAAGCAACATTCAGGCCATTAATGCACAGTGTATTTTTTATCAATTGGTTAGCGGGGTTTTTAAACCATCCCGTTGCGATCAGAAACCAATATTGTAAAAAATGATGACACTTTAGCCTCAGTGGGTGGGTACGCCAGCATCCTTGGCGAAAGACTCATGGTATGTCGTTCACAGTAAGACTGCAAAGGGTATGTAGCAAAGTATTGGCCAAGGTGTGGGAAAGAACGTTAAAATAGCCGCCACCATTTATTATGTCACTCTGGACAAGGAGCGTTATATGTTTCGTCTTTTATTAAGAGGCCTGCGAGAAGGGCTTGGCCGTTCCATTATTTTGGCGGATTTTATCACTCGCCCTAAACCGATGGAGCGCACGGAAACGGCCCAAGCGTCAGTGGATGAAGCGGTAAAATCCCTGTCATTGTACCAATTTCATGCTTGCCCATTTTGTGTCAAAACCCGCCGTGCCATGCGCCGGTTGAATCTTTCAGTGGATTTGCGAGATGCGCAGCATGATGATATTCATCGCCAAGCATTACACAGTGAAGGCGGGGCGATTAAAGTCCCTTGCCTTCGTGTTAAACAAGACAGTGAGACAAAATGGATGTATGAGTCATCAGAAATTATTCGTTACTTGGATGCACGTTTTGGTCATGCTACCTCCCTTTGAGCTGGGTTAGGTGCTCGGGGCACTGATCGGAAGCCAAAATTGTAATGTCGCGCCTTGTGTGTTGGAGCTTAAGGCGTGAATCTTGCCTCGATGCAAAGCAATGATACGTTTGCAGATGGCGAGCCCAAGGCCTGTTCCACCGGCACCTGAAGTGGTTTTGCTACTCTGAATAAATTCATCAAAAATATTCTCAAGCTCATCCTCGGGAATGCCAATGCCTTGGTCTTCAATGGTAAAACATAACGCCGGTACTGGGGATAATCTATCGCTTTGGCGACGGCCAGAAGGCATGGTGCTGGTGTCAATCCGAATGTTGATTTGAGTCTCTGGCAGTGAAAATTTTATCGCGTTAGATAATAGATTGGTAATCACTTGCGCCATTTTTTGTGCGTCAAATTGGGCTTCAGCAGACTCGCAATGTGACAACGCTAAATGGAGCCGCTTATCTTGTATCCAAGCGGTTTGTTCTTGAATACAGTTTTGGGTGACCACGGTTAAGTCATGGCGGGCGTATTCGATCACCATTTTTCCGGACTCAAGTTTGGATAAATCTAATAAATCATTGAGTAATAAGAGTAATCGTTCGCCACTTTGATTGATCAGTTGAAAATAGGAGCCGAGTTTATCGAGGGAGACGGTGTGTAACCGTTTGAGGCCAAATTTGGCGTAACTTAAGATGCCATGCATCGGTGTTCTTAATTCGTGGGACATGTTGGCTAAAAATTCGGATTTTGTGCGGTTGGCTTTTTCGGCTTCTTGTAAGGCGGACTCCAATTCAGCCGTGCGTTCATACACGATTTTCTCCAAATTACGGTTTTGTGCTTTGTGTTGTGACTCTAAAGCCATGCGTTTTTGTGTTTCTATTTGTAACTGCCGATTTTTTTCGGTCATGTCCTCTAGCAAGGTTTCCAAGATTTTTTTCCGGCGTGAAATATCCAGGAATAATTCAATTTTTGAGATTAAAATGGGGAAACTCACGGGTTTTTCGATGTAATCAACTGCACCGATTGAGTACCCTTGCAAATGGTGGCCTTCATCGCGATAAGAGGCGGTGATGAAAATAACGGGAATATCTTGTGTGGCTGGGTTGGCTTTGAGGCGGCTTGTGGTTTCATACCCATCCATTTTCGGCATCTGCACATCCATTAAAATCAAAGCAATTTCATGTGCTTGCACGATATCTAACGCAGTTTCCCCAGACTGTGCGGTGAGTACTGAAAAATGGTTCATTTCTAAAATATTGGTCAGAACCGCGCAGTTGGCAGCAATGTCATCCACCACTAAAATGGTGGTTTTTTTGTGTTGTGCGTTCACAAAGGGATCTCAATACAGAAGTGCACGCCTTCATTGTGTTGACTGGTGCAGGTGACTTTGCCGGACAATTTTTGTGTCACCAGGTTATAGAGAATATTTAAGCCCAATCCTGAGCCGCCTTGGCCGCGTTTTGTG
>Ga0256847_1000309_pt1 | contig 32554 bp, 20 predicted proteins | sample TeddybearmetaG_FD_189099 | JGI IMG/M metagenome (GOLD analysis project Ga0256847, IMG submission 189099) | Hydrothermal vent microbial communities from East Pacific Rise, Pacific Ocean - Teddybear | ecosystem: Environmental > Aquatic > Marine > Hydrothermal vents | place: Pacific Ocean: East...
CTTCTAATTCGTGGTCTAGCTCAGAATGAATCCATGACACTTTCTCAGAATAAGGCTTTTCTTTCCCGAAAGTTGAAACTAAATAATATATATTTTCCCATAAATTATAGTAGATTAAAAATATGGGGGGGAGAAGCATACCAGAGGTATCACCTCTCGTTTTGGTGACATATTGAGACGCACGAAACAAATCAACAATTGATTTTATAGCAATTTCTTTGGCTTTTATAAATTTATTTTCATCGGAATCACACAAAGAATATAATTCTTTTAATCGTGTTTTACCTCTAAGCCACAACATGATTGAGTAATATCTGACGCTATAGGGAAGTAAGTTGACATTGTCATTGATAAGTACGTCGCTTTTCGGTTTTTCTGCGTTACCAGTATGGGCTTCTGCGTCAATAATATGCGCTTCTGTAACGTCTTCCCAGTAAATTGATGCAACCACCATTTGGCCAAACATGGAATAGTGTTGATACAGTAATGTTTGTAGAAATTCTTCATCAAAGATAATATCCCTGGCTTTGCTATGTTTGCTAAAAAGGGTATCTTTATAATTTAAATTAAGATTTCTGCGTAATGCAGTTTTCATGAAATGAGATAGTGCTTTGTTCGTATTGTAGCTTGTTGCTGTAAAAGCGAGTTCCTGGGCTTCACAAACCCAACTATTTGATGATTTCCTCATTTGTTTTATGTCACTAATAATGGAGCTTATATTATTGCTTGTTTTATTATCTAAGATACCATCTATTTTCAGTTCTTTGATTTTATTCCATGGAAGCATCTCAAGAAATACTTCCCAACTCATAACTGTACTTAGGTAAGAAGAGGCGGAATTTGAATCAAGTTTTCCTTCCGAAAATAACTTGGCAGACCAAGCCATTAACCCGATTGCATCGGTTATAGAATCGCACGTGGTCGATATATCAATGTTATTACTCCTAATATATTCACGGCCTCTGTCCTCAAGCTGTTTGAGTGACAAGTTAGATAAACCGTTAATTGATGTGCTGAGTTGTTTAGCAACTAAACCAATAGACTGTATGAGTTTTTCCTCTGTCTTGCCCTCTAAACTTCCCATTTCCTCACACAACAAATCACTCTTGTTCATTAGAAGAGAAAACCCGCTCTTTAAGGATGCATTCCCTTCTAAATAAGCTTGCCGCTCACCCAGTATGCAGGCACTCTGTTTTTTATTGACGGATAGTTTGAAGTAATTGATGGAGTTTTGATAACGACCCATAAATAGTGCCAATACGCCATTTCGATATGCAGATACATCTTCTGCGCCTCCCGAGCTTTCAAAATTTTTGGCGGTATAATGAATAGCGCTTCTTTTCAAGTTAAGAAACCTTAGCGCCCAAGCTGGTTGCCATAATATATCCCATTTAGAATCGCTTTGGTCAATTTCTGCGGGCACTAAAAATCGCTGCTCTGAAATATCTTTTGCGTCTTGGTATAGAGCCGCTGCCATTGAATAGTTACCTAAGCGTTCAGCCACGCTGGCGCGTTTCAGAAAAATCTCTACCAGTTGTATAATTAAATTTGCGGGTATACTGGCATTTTTACCTCTTTCTTTGGCTCTGGCTAATTCGTCATTCCAATGCTTTTCCAAAAGCTCCCCGGCAATGTTGTAGTTGACATTGGCTTCATCAAAAGATCGTTCCCAAAAGTGGTAGTTTCCGATGATGACATAGATTGGTACTTTTGCAGAACTTGGTGTTCCATCGGTTTGGTATTCTTGTAACAGATTTTGATAGTGTCGTTTTACAGTATCCATTTCATCTAAGGAAAAATTGAAGGCAGCAGAATCATTATCACTAATGGTTGTTATAAAATGAATTTCTTGTTCATAGAGTGATGAAAATCTATATCGATAAAAGCTATTACGTATTCTCCTAATGTGGTTTTTCAAAACATTATGTACAATGACATCAATCACCCTGACTAGCTCAGGAGAGCTGTGAACATTAATTGATTCATACATTCTGCTTATATGTCCTCTAGAAAATCCCATTCCATGAAATTTCATTATGTAATTAAAGATAGATAAAGAGGATACGACAAGTTTATCATCAGCATTCATTAACATCCGGCTTAAATTGTGGTGAAACAGGATATAAGAATGAGATGCGAGGATAAGCCGCTGCATATCTTGGGTCGTAAATTTAATGAAATAAGTTTCTTTTCCATCTATTTCTTTTTTTATAACAAAAGAAGTAAATTGAGTGATTAATCTCTTGCAGTTTCCCCAAGAATGAAGGGCTAAAAAATGGATGAAAATTTTCAAAGTGAATATATATTGCTCTCGTCTGAGCTTTCTTTCCTGAGGGGCAGATTCATATTGCTCTTGTTTGAGCTTGCTTTCCTTGGGGTCAGATTCTTTTTTTAGATCATCCTGCATTTTTTTTATGTATTTTTCATCTAGATTTTCAAGATGATTATTATATTTTTTTAGGTTTGGATAGTCTTTATCTTCTTTGTTTTCTTTATGTAATTTTGAGGAGACATAAGCTTCTATCATGCTATCTAGGAGGTAAACTTGTTTGTCCGATCCATCGGTTAATAAACTTGGAATGTATATACAGTAACTAAATAAGCTTTCATAGAGAGAGTTTGTGCTACCTGTTTCAGAGAGATAAGCATCATACATATCTCTACCGGCGATAAAAATGTATCTTGCATCGGAAGATGTAATAAAATTTTTCAGGTCTCCCAGTAAGATGTCAACTTGTTTTTTTCTGGCTTTTATTTCCTGTATCATGCCAACATGTTCTACCGAGGAGTTATATAGTGGTCCAGACAATTTATCTAGTTCATCAAAGACAAACAAGATACGAATTCCATTCCTATATGATTCTTTGATGATGTTTATGAGTTTTGATTCGATGCTATTTGAGCGAAGTGGATTAAAAGACAATTTTCGGTTTATTCCTGTACCTTTGCTGCCGATTTTATATTCTTCAGATGTAGAGCTGTCTATCTTTTGCATTAGGGATTCTAACTTATCAATAAGATCCGTCTCTCTAGAGTAAAAAGGAAATATTTTATAAAACATAATAACTGAAAAAAATAATGATGTTAATATAAGCAATAATGCAGAGAAATGTTCTTTGAATTCTGTATAAAATAAAAATGGGGGTTTCTCGATAGCAAATAGGATTATAGGTGTACAAAAAATAATTGCGAGACATGCCCTCACTAAATATGTAGAGAATAGCTCAATAGTTTTGTGTTTTTTTCTGGCACTGGGATTTTTTACAAGCCAAGCACTAATTTTCGTCTGAAAATTGATTTTTTCTTCTACCCGATCACGTAGTAAAAGAACCATGCTAGAAAGAACATCTCGGGCATTCAAATCTGAATCGTTTCCTAAATTAACGCGGACATCCACTATCATAATGCCCCGTGTACTAAAGGAATATTTGTTAAGAAATATTCTCCCTAGCATTTTCGGTACTATTAATATAAACGACAATAATATCTTAAGTATTCTCAATATTCTAAGAATTATTTTTATTGTTATACTTATTGTAATATTTATTAATTTATTTGTTGTTTTGTTGAATCTTGGAATATTTATATCTATATTTACTAATTTTTTCTTTGGCTCTATATATTCTGATATCACTTTATTTACAAATCGGGTTTTCCCTGCACCACGATACCCAGAAACTAAAAAACAGCCGCTTTTTTGTTGGTTGCTCAATATGTTTGTTAGGTTTAAAATTTCTTTTTTTCTTCCAAAAAAACTATTTTCTCTTTCGTCATCATTGTACACATCTTCATAATTAAAATTCTCTAACTCTATCTCAATACTCAGTTCTTCGCGGTTGTCAGACATATTAAACTCTTAATAGTAAAACGGATATATCAGTACCCTTAATGAATGGCATTAAATTGAACCTTATTCATTAAGGGTAAATTCAAGGGCTAAAATAAAAAGACCTGTTCATGAATAAAGTTAGCACTATCCTGACAATTTGTCAGGAGATGTTTGTGGGAAACGATGACAGAGCGTTAAATATTAAAGGCAAAAAATAAGCATTGGAAATAAGATTGGGGTAAAACCAAAAGAGGATCACAACAAGCGTAAACTTCTGGCTTGCTCAAACCAAACGATGGAGCGCAAAAAGGTAAATACATCGCACATTGGGTTTCAATAAATTGTTAAATATATTATAATTTGGTGATTAATGGAGATCCCGTAGTGAGGGGGTTTGATGATGAACACAGTTAATCTATCAATACAGAAACTTAAAATCGGCATGTACGTTGTCGGGTTAGATGTCCCGTGGATGAAAACGCCTTTTATGAGAAATAAAATACTCATCAAAAGTGTTGATGAGATTCGTAAGCTGCACGCCTGTGGGGCTAGAAAAATCACCATTGATTTGGATAAAAGTACGAAAAAACCCGCCACAAAAACCTCCACTAAGCCGAAAAAACTAAAGGTTACGGCACCCACAAGCCTTAAAGCCGAAGTTGAGAGTGTTAAAAAAATTCGTTCTGCTACTCAAGCGGCGATCAAGCGTATTACCGATTTAGCACAGCAAGGCGAGGTCATTCAACAGGCAGAATTAACCCCGCTGACTAATTTAACCATCGATTCTTTGCAACGAAATGGGTATGCGTTAGCAACGTTAATACAAACCCAATTTAAAAGTGACCAACTGAGTAATCACGCGTTTAATGTGATGGGGTTGGCGATGATGATGGGGCGTCAGCTAAATTACACGACCAAACAATTGAATACCTTGGGCGCGGCTGCTTTGTTGTGTGATGTGGGTTGGGGCAGTGTGCCGGAGGGTTTGTTTAATTTGGGCTCATCTTATACCAGTGAGGAGTATCTGAGTGTTCGTGAGCATGTTGACCATAGCGTGGCGTGTTTAGAAAAAAGCCAGCTTGATTCTGAATTGATTCGTATTGTGGAGCAGCATCATGAGCGTTTGGATGGCTCTGGTTATCCCTTTGGGCTTAAAGGTGACGAAATTCACCCGATGAGTCAGATTATTTCTTTGGTTGATCACTTTGACAGCCGCACCAACGATTATTACGATTCTCTGGCGATAATACCCGCGAGAGTGTTACAAGAAATTTACCAACGTGCACAGAAACAGCAACATGACCCGGAATTGGTTGAGCACCTGATACACCTGTTGGGGATTTATCCGATTAGTAGTGCGGTGGTTTTGAATACTGGGGAGCGTGGCATGGTGACGCAAATCAGTTGGAAGACGCCATTAGCCCCGAAAATTAAAATCTTTTACAACCATAAGTTGACCCCTTTAACACGGCCCCTTGAGGTGGATTTGGCGACACAAAAAGCGCAAACGCCAGAGCGTAAGATTAAAACCGTGATTGATCCCTCCGTTCGACAAGAAGATCCTGCTCGGTTGTTATCTTGTGAGATTAATTAATAAACGCTTAAGGTATCATGATGCGAATGCCGATGGTTTCTACCGGTGTCGCACCGGTTTTCGGTCGGTAGGAGCAGGAGACTTTTGATGTGTGTGAATTCCAAGCGCCGCCTCGAACGGTAGTTTGTCCATTCTTTTGCACGACCCATTCCCATACGTTGCCGCTGAGATCAAATAAGCCCAAACCATTGGCTTGTTTTTTGCCAGTGGCTTGTGGGCGATTGCCGCCCCGTTCCGCAAACCAGGCAACACTGGATAAGTTTTGGTTGTCTGAGGTGACGCCAGCCATGGACATATCATCGTCGTAACTGGTTTCGTAACCGCCTGACCAAGTTTCGCGTTTGCCACCGCTGCGGCAGGCATATTCCCATTCGGTTTCGCCGGGCAAGGTGGCGTGTAAGCCGGTTGTTTGATTGAGCTGACGGATGAAGCGGTGCGCTTGTTCCAGAGTCACCGCATGCACGGGTCGATCAAGGCGTTGATATTTAGACGGGTTATGCGGCATTAACGTCAGCCATTGTTGTTGTGTGACTTCATGTTGGCTGATCCAAAAATCCTTAACGCAGGTTGTGTATACATCGTCTTGCTCACCACAACTGCTGACCCATTGGCCGCAACCGAAAGGGTAACAACCGCCGGCAATTTTCACAAAGGTGATGCCTGTGGTGGGTTCGCGCCAGTTTGTGCCAACGGCCGCCGTACCTGGAAACGAGACTTTTTTAGGCAGGATGATGGCGGTGTGTTTCGGGCTGGGGGTGGTCACTACTTGTTTGGGGGGCAGTGGTTTAGGTTTTGGTTTCGGCTTAGGGCGTACTTTAGGGGCTGGGATTGGCGTGATGATCGTTGTTTTTTTCGGTGTGGGTTGTGCTGGTTGTACCGGTTGGCTGGCTTGTAGGCGTAAGCGTGCAAGGGTCGCAAATTGGCCGTTGGGGAATTGGCTTAAATACGCTTGATACATTGCTACCGAGGGTATTTTTTCCACACTTTGCCAGAAGGCGATATCCAACTGCATGTTCGGCTGTGCGGGGGTTGGGCTCGCGACAATTTTGGGGGTGCGCGGCGTTCGGGGGGATAAATAGACGTTACCGGTGAGGGAGGAGTGCCGCCAAGGCACTTGTACACGGTTGGTTTTGTTGACCACGCCTTCACTGGCGAGATTGAAGATTTGATCAATGGTTAAATTTTTTGTGCTGAGGTGTTTGATCAGTTGTTCGGTAAACAACCCATTCTTACCTTCCCCATCCGACGCGACTTGGCCAGGTTGCGCAGCAAAGGCGATGAAGCTGCCAATCGGGGCTCGGCTCATGTCCGCTAAACCGGAACTGCCACTGCGGAATGAGCGAGCAAAGGGGTTATTGCGGCAAGCATCTAATACGATGATATTCACACTCGCGCCAGAGGCTTCCAGCGCGGACAATGCTTCATTCGCGCTGACGGCTCGATGCGGCACTTGAAAAGCTTGGTGAATACGGCTGTGTACGGGGATGAGGTAATTTTCGCCTTTGATCTGCATGCCGTGGCCAGCGTAATAAAAAAATCCGATGCCATTTTTTTGTAGTTTGTGTGCAAAACATTCAATGAGCGATTGCATCGCTTCCCGGCCCACATCTTGTGCTTGTAGAACAGTGAAATCCAATTTTTTCAGCACGCGAGCGATGGCGCGTGCGTCATTGATGGGGTTTTTTAAGGGCGAAACTTGGTAGTTCGCATTGCCAATCACCAAGGCCATGCGGGCTGAAACCGGTGCGGACTGGCACGATTTTTGTGCCAATTTTAAACCCCGGTCGTTGGCTGGCACGACAGCACTGTAGAAACAAAAAAACAATAATAGGCAGTGGGAAAATTTACGCATAAGTTCATTCTAGGCGATGTTGTGTCTTTACTCTACACTTTATAGGGGAGTATGGGGGGGTTAGAAAGCCGATGATCATGAATGTGCAGTCGATATCCATTAACAGCTTAGGTAAAGCCTTTTTGCTGCTAACGTTGGCCGTGGGAATGATATTTTCATTTTCATCCATTTGGATGCATCGTGGGCATACGAATCTGAATACGGCGATCAGCCTGTATGCCGATGTGGTGAACCAAAAAACCCAAATCCTCTCAGATTTGCGAGCCAACATGGGTTATGGCGGTGCCATTCACCAATTCAAGAATTATCTGGTACGTCAGGGTTCACAGACCATTCCTAAAATACAGCAGATTTTTTCAGCTATTTTTGAGTCCATCAAACAGTATCATGCGCTGGGGACGAACGCGCTGGAACAAAAGGCATTACAAGATATTGCGGCTTTGATGACGCGTTACCAAGAGGCCTTAACGATTGTGCAGGTGTTGACCAAAGCCGGGGTCACGATCAAAAACATTGACCAAAGCGTGAGAATAAACGACCAGCCTGGCGTGCTCGCATTGTTGCAATTGGATCAAGAAAACGCCGCTCAGCGGCAAACACATGTGCATAATATTGCCAGCCAAGTGCACACATTAGATTGGATGAATACGCTTTCTCTGGTTTTGAATATGGCTTTATTGATGCTGCTGTTTTTTGGTTTGAGCTGGTTTATTCGGCAGCGTTTGTTGGCACCCATCGCGCATATCAATCAGGCGTTTGCGGGCGTGAATTTAACCACCATCAGTCAAAATCGCATTCCTGTTTCCTCATTAGGCAAAGATGAGCTGCTGGATTTAGCCACAACCATCAACCGTTTTCTGGCCATTAACCAGGATCATTTGTCACAAAAAATTGATGCGGATTTGCGCTATTACCGCAGTGATCAGATTATCCAAGCCTTCCCTGATTTAATTGTGATTCTGGATCAAGCGTTAACCGTGGTGAATTTCAATCGGAGTTTCTCCGCTTTGATTGGTGTGCCGCCGAATACGCTGATGGGGCAGTCTTTTAAAACGTTTTTTGATGCGCCATCGTATGACAGTATCGAGCCCTTTTTGCAGCAAGGTTTACTCGGTGCCAAAAATAAGGATGAAGTGTGGTTGTCGTTTGAGCGTGAGGTTAAACATTTTTATGCGATGACCTATTTGCCGTTATTGACGGCGAAAGGCGATGTGGAACATTTGGTGTTTATTGCGCATGACACAACGGCCAGAAAACTGGCTGAGGATGATGTCAAAGTCAGTGAAGAAAAATTCCGAACCGTGTTTGAGAATTTGGCGGAAGGGATTATTACGACAAACAAACAAGGCACGGTTATCACCGCGAATACCGCGACGTTGAATATGTTTGGGTATGAGTCTGCGCAGTTATTGGGGAATAATGTCAGGATTTTGTTGCCGAAATCAGAGCAAGAGAAACACTTACATACCGAACGTATGCTCAGCCAAGTACAAAATTTGCAGGGGCGGCGGCAAAGCGGGGAGATTTTTCCGTTAGAGCTGAATGTCAGCACCATGGAGGTGCAAGGCAAGCAATTGTTCGTGGGTATTATGCACGATGCAACCACCCGCATTCAAACCGAGCAAGCCCTGAAACAAGCCGAAGAGCATACCCGATTATTGTTGGATACTGCCGGGGAAGGGTTGTTGGGGATTGACTTGGCCGGTCAAGCCACGTTCGCGAATCAAGCGGCTTGCCGTATGTTGGGGTATGCCTCGGATGAGCTGGTTGGGCGTGCGTTGCATGCTTTAATTCACCACACACACGCCAATGGTGAGGTTTATCTTGGGCATGAGTGCCGGATGTGTGCGGCGTTCGCCATGAACAAAGTGTTTCATGTGACGGATGAAGTGTTGTGGCATAAGGATGGTACGTCTTTCCCGGTGGAATACACCAGCACACCGATCAAGAAAAATGACCAAAGTGTTGGGGCGGTGGTGACCTTTACCGATATTTCTGAACGCAGAAAAGTAGAGGAAGATTTGCAAGCCGCTGTGATTGAGGCGGATAACGCGAATCAAGCCAAATCCGAATTTTTATCCAACATGAGCCATGAGCTGCGCACGCCTTTGAACTCCATTCTGGGCTTTGCACAGTTATTAGAGACGGATCGCCGCAGCCCGCTGACAGATAAGCAAAAAATGAGCTTGGGTTATGTGATTAAAGGGGGCAAACATCTGCTTCGCTTAATCAGTGATATTTTGGATTTGGCCAAAATTGAATCGGGCCATATGCCGTTTGATTTTACGCAGTTTGGTTTGGCGCATTTTTTAGCTGATTGTATGCCGATGATGAGCTCATTGGCACAGCGGCATAACATTACGCTGGAAAAAGGTGTGTTTGAGCCGGTACAAATACGCGCAGATTTTACCCGGACGAAACAAGTCTTTTTCAATTTGGTGTCGAATGCGATCAAATACAACCAAGAAAATGGCCGTGTGACGGTGCATACGCAGGTGCGGGATGATCTCGTTCGGATCTCTGTGACAGATACGGGGTTCGGCATTGCCGCATCAGACCGGGACAATTTGTTTTTGCCGTTTAATCGCTTGAACAATAACGCGGAAATAGAAGGCACAGGGATTGGCTTGGCTTTATCCAAAGAATATGTTTTGCACATGCAAGGGCATATTGGGTTTGAGTCAGCCCTGGGTGAAGGCAGTACCTTTTGGTTTGAATTACCTTTGACGGATGGTACGCCGGTACCGGAGCAGCCGATGGAAGAGGCGCTGGCGGAATTGCCGGTCGTCGAAAAAGGCTATACGCTCTTATATATTGAAGATAATCCGAATAATCTAAAATTTATGGAGCTTTTATTTGAGCCAGAAAATTATCAGTTAATTTCTGCACACACGGCGGAATTAGGGATTACAATGGTATTAGATTACCACCCGGATCTCATTTTGATGGATATTAATTTGCCCGGTATGGATGGGTTTGAAGCACTGGACAAACTCAAACGCAATCCACAGACACAAGACATTCCAGTCATCGCCTTAAGTGCGGACGCGATGGCCTCGACAGTACAGCTAGGGCATGCCTCTGGATTTGCGGATTACTTGACCAAACCGGTGGATATCAATGTGTTACTGAAGGCGGTTGCCAAACACTTGATGCCCCAAAAGGACACGCAGGATTAGACCAAACCATAACTGGGAAGCAGACGATTGAAAATAACTGACGACAAAATCCTCACTTCAAAAATACTCATTGTTGATGATAACCCGGCTAACGTCGCGTTATTGGAAATGGTATTGGTCAACGAAGGTTTCACGCAGGTGCACTCCACCATGGATCCAAGAACGGTCATTGCGTGTTATTTGGCCGAACATTTTGACCTCATTCTGTTGGATATTCGGATGCCGTACATGGATGGGTTTGAAGTCATGGCCGCGTTAAATGCGCATATGGTGGATGATTATCTACCGATACTGGTGCTGACCGCTCAGCAAGACCTCCCAACCCGACAAAAAGCATTAAAATCTGGGGCCAAAGATTTTTTAACCAAACCGTTTAATCCAGAAGAAGTGCTTCAGCGCATTCGAAATATGCTAGAGGTTCGCATCCTGTATTTAGAGCGTTTGAAGCAGACAGAAACACTGGAAACTAAAGTGCAAGAACGCACCAAAGCGTTGGAGCACAAGCAGGCACAGTTACGTGAAACGCGCTTAGAAATTGTCCATTGTTTGGGCCGTGCCGGTGAATATCGGGATAACGAAACCGGTATGCACGTGGTGCGCATGAGTAAATTCACCCAACATCTGGCCCTGGTGGCCGGTTATTCAGAGAGTTACGCGGATATGCTGTTGAATGCGAGCCCAATGCATGATGTGGGAAAAATCGGCATTCCTGATAACGTGTTATTAAAACCGGGAAAACTGGATGCGGAAGAGTGGGTCATTATGCAGACGCACACCAGCATTGGCGGGGAGATTCTCGGTGACCACCCTTCAGAGATGATGCATATGGCGCACACCATTGCGGTATCACACCATGAAAAATGGGATGGTTCAGGTTACCCAAAACAATTGCGGGGTGAGGCGATTCCACTAGAAGGTCGGTTGTCAGCGGTCTGTGATGTGTTTGATGCGTTAACCTCAACAAGGCCTTACAAAGAACCTTGGCCACTGGATAAAGCGTTAAATCTAATTAAAGAGGGGGCTGGCTCCCACTTTGACCCTACCTTGGTGCCGCTTTTTTTAAACAATATGGATGCCATTTTAGATATCCAAAAAGCCCATAAGGACGAAGCCTAATGACCCAAGCTAAAATTCTTGTGGTTGATGATGTTTTAGCGAATCGAGATTTGCTGCGTTATTTATTGGTGGATGACTTTGAGGTTGAATGCGTGGATTCAGGCCAAGCCTGCATTGATACGATGGCGGCATTCGAGCCCAAAGTGGTGCTCATGGATGTGAAAATGCCAGAGATGAATGGCTACGTCACCTGTGAAAAAATCAAAGCAGAGCGACCAGAGTTGTCCGTGATTTTTGTCTCCGCTTACACGACCCTGGAAGACCGCATCAGTGGGTATGAAGCTGGTGGGGATGATTATCTCGGTAAACCGTTTGATGAGCAGGAGTTGCGCTTTAAAATTGACCTGGCGTTAAATAACCAAGAGGCACGCCGCGTGTTAAGTGACCAACTGGCCAGCGTTACCTCACTGGCACACAGTGTGATGACAAACACCAGTGAGTTGGGTGTGGTGATGCGCTTTATGGAAGCCAGTGCACACTGTAAAACCTTAGCGGCGTTAGCCACGTGTTTGTTTGAAGCAACGGATACGTTGGGTTTAAGCGCGGTCATCCGCACGCAATCTGAGCATGGCACCACCCATCATATATCCGAAGGTGTGGTCACGCCGTTGTTGGAGGAATTATTTGAACGTGCACAAAAACAAAGCCGTATTTTTTCGTTCGAAGCAAAAACGTTTTATACCTATCCTAATTTGATCTTGTTGATTAAAAATATGCCGGTTGCTGATGAGGACAAGTATGGCCGTTACAAAGACCATTTGGCTTTACTCGCCAGTGGCGGCAGTGCGGCCGCCAAAGCCATTGCCATCAGCGAAGCCCTGCAAGCACAAGATGGGGTTAAGGCGGTGATCGCCGAAACGTGTGAAGCGATTAACCGTGTCGCGAGTATCATCCGCAAGCAATCGACTCAAACGTCGGTTATCACCGAAACCTTAGGGCAAGATATTGAAGCAACCTTATTGGTGTTGGGCCTGGAGGAGGATCAAGAGTTGCGCTTGATTACAATGATTGATGATGCCACCACGAGTTTACTGAAAAATTTAGACAGTAGCCAAGCCATCACCCAGGCTTTTTCAGATATTTTATGCAGCCTAGAAAAACTCAGTCATTAAATAATAATCTAAACCGAAAAGTTAGCCAAATATCGAGTGAATTCGGCTTCAGGCATGGGCCGCCCAAAGTAATATCCTTGTGCATAATCGCAGCCTAACGTGCTCAAAAAATACGCCTGCGCTTTCTCTTCTACACCTTCGGCAACAATGGTCAAATCAAGGCTATGCGCCATCGCAATAATGGCCTTGACCAACGCCGTATTTTCACTGTCCAGCGGGATTCCATCGACAAAACTTTTATCAATTTTTAAGGCATCAAAGGGAAAATATTTTAAATAACTTAAGGAGGAATAACCGGTGCCAAAATCATCCAATGCCAGGCCGATGCCTTGCGCATGCAGGCGATTCAATATGTTTGTGATTTCATTACTATTTTCAACCAGCACGCTTTCCGTAATCTCTAAAATTAATTGACGCCGATTAATGCCACTGGCATCCAGCACGGATTCTACCGTATGGGCAAAATCACTGTGAAATTGTACGCGGGAGATGTTCACTGAAATATATTTTAGGTCAGGGAATTTGTGTAAGACACGGCAGGACTCTTTCAAAACCCATTCGCCCACGGGAATAATCAGGCCACTGGATTCAGCAATGGGGATGAAAATATCCGGTTGGATGAGGCCTTTGTGTGGGTGATTCCAGCGTAATAACGTCTCCGCGCCAATACAATCACTTTTTGCCACGTCCATAATCGGCTGAAAGTACAACTCAAACTCATGGTTGCTTAAGGCCGTTCTCATATCGTGTTCTAGATCGGATCGTTGGATAATTTTGGTATTCATGTCGGATGAAAAAAAGCACACGGCCGTATGTTCCTTTTCTTTGGCCGCATACATGGCATTGTCTGCATTTGCCATCAGCGCTTTCACACTGTCTCCATCTTTGGGGTAAAAAGACACGCCAATACAGCAATCAACATGGATGTCTCGATCTTGTAAGTACATAGGCTCTCTAATGCTTTCGACAAAACGGTTGGCGATGTGTGTGGTTTCTTCGAAGCTGCCAGGTTTGCCCAAGGTGATCAAAAATTCATCCCCGCCTAAGCGTGCGATGGTATCGCAGCTACGTAATTGGAATGTGAGCCTTTTTCCGGCTTCAATTAAGAGTTGGTCACCGGCGGCATGGCCCATGGTGTCGTTCACCAGTTTAAAATTATTCAGGTCGATGAAAAACAACGCAAACTCGGAAGCCTCGCGTTTGGCGCGGTTAATCTCGCGCCCAATGGTTTTAATCGCCCAACTGCGATTGGGTAAATTCGTGAGTGTGTCAAAGTGCGCTTGGTAATGTAGCAGCTCTTGCTCGTCTTTGATTTCGCGCATCATTGAGTTAAAAATCTGTGTTAATTGGCCCAATTCATCCTTGCAAGGGTTGATGACGGGTTCATCATAATCCCCCAGGGAAATGCGTTTCGCGCCTGCAATCAGCAGTCTAATCGGGTGCAGTACATTGATTCTGAAGACGTAATAAATACAAGCGCTCAAAAAAATGATGATGCTTAAACAAATGGCCAATTGTTGTATCGCGACCAAACGGTAATGTGCGTTTAACGCTAAGTAATTAAGGCCAAGCATAAATTGACCCAAAGTCTCGCCATTATGGGTAATGGGAAAGGTTAACCTCACAATGTGTTCCGAGTGAGATAACAGCTCAACCAGTCGTTCTGATGCGTGCGTGATCTCCCCCTCAATGACATAAGGGGCGATGTGCGGTTTGGTGATGTCAAAATAGGACGTGAGGGGCCGTTGTTTGGCGTCTAAAATGATGCCGAAGGTGACTTCTGCTTGTTTATTGGCCTCTTCCATATATTGATTCAGAGCAATAAAATCGTAGGATAAGATGGCTTCTGGGCTAATGAGAGCGACAAAATTGCCGAGGACTTTCCCTTGTTTTAATAATTGCGCACTCATCCGGGCTTGTTGTTGGTTGAGCAAATAATAAGCATTAAACAGCAGCGTGGTTGAGAGGATGACGGCAACCACCAAAATAAATTTAAGGCTCAGGTTATTCATTCATCTGCTGCTTCAACCGCGTTGATAATGGTTCTATGGGCATCATAATCCCGGCTTTCGGCACGGTTAAAACGATTTAGTTTGGCCGTTTTTAAAACCGTTCGGCCTAAGGGGTGTCGGTGTAATTCGAGGAATAGGGCTTGAATACGCTGGCGTAATGCCGGGGATAACGTGCGTTTCAGCGTCCAGGGTAGGTGGAACAAAGAGCGGCTACGCGCTAGAAAACGTAGATCATGGGTGTTAATGGCATTGCGTATCATGAGTAAGTCTTTGACCACGTCGCCAGCGCCTGCCGCATCGGCCTGTTGATAATAGATAGCGAGTAAGGCATTCGGTGGGTTTTTGGAAAACTCGGTGATAAAATCATTTTTCTTTAACCCAGCTTTGAGTAATAAATACCGAGGGACAATATAACTCATCATGGCTTTCTTGCCACCACCAAAAACAATTTTCTTGTTTTTTAAGTCAGTGATATGGTGAATATTGCTATCTCTGCGCACATACAAGGCACCGGCAATACGCTTGCGCCCAAACTCTTCATTGCAGGCAATAACATCGTATAAATCATCAGATTTAATATAGTGATATTGGTTATAGTGCACAATATCGTATTTTTGTTGCCGCACGCTGGCCCAAAAAGTCGTGAAATTTTTGCTCGTTACCAAGCGCACTTCACGCCCTAATGCTTGGCTCAAATAATTTGCCAAAGGGGTGAACAAGCGTGCAGTGGTGGTGGCATTGCGCCGGGGGAATATCCCCATGATGAGCGCGTCATCGTCTGCTGCGTAGGCTTGAGGCAGTGCAACAGATGCCGAAAAAAGACAACATAGGAGGCCAATTAGACTCGGTTTCCACAGGTTCATCAGGTACGCCCAAAGGTGAAATATTGATTCATATTATAGTGCAAATTTGGCCACACTTTGCCAGCTTGTTGCCATACTATGCGCATAGTGGCTTGGTAATATGGCCTAAATGGGTGATAGGCAAACGCAATGGTGGAGCAGTCGTTATGGTGCGTAAAGTGTTACAAATACAACTCAGTGTGTTCTTAATTCTATGGGGCTGGATTCTATGGGGCTGGCAGCAAGCTGAAGCCTCAGATAGAATTTTTGAAAAAGCAGACCAATTGTATGCTTGGGTCGGTCAAGTCACGCTGCGAGAAAGTGCAGAAACGGACAGCCGCACGATGGGCTATTTGCGGGAAGGCCAGGTGGTCAAATTTTTATCGCGGTCGAATCAACAACGCATGGTGACGTTACGTGGCATTGCCTTTAACGAAGACTATTATGAGGTTCAATACTCAGGCAATAAAGTGGCTTGGGTTTATGGTGGGGCGTTGAAACCGTTTCTGAAAAAATCGGATGAGGGCACGCGCGCACAAGTGGCGGCGTGTATTCAACAGTCGAACAGCATTGATCAGATGTGGCGCAGCCAGAAAGGGTATGACGATGCAGCCAGATTATCCAACCAAAAAATTGCCGCCTTTTTGCAGCAAACGGATCACACCGAAGGCTTAATTTACCAGCGGGTTTCCCCACCAGAACAGTGTGCGGGCACGTATCCCGTTTTAAAATGTTATGACAACGGCATGTTTGAGCGTGGATTTTTTGAAACACCGGATGCCTTGGTTGGTGCCGGTTATCATCGGCTGCGGGTATTTACGGAAGACTTCCCGGCATTTTTGGGGGTGTTGAAAACGGACTCTCAGCGCGCCATTAAAGCGCATTTAGGTAAAGCCTACCGCGTCTCTGAGCATTATGTGATGTACCGATCAGAAGCACCGGAAGCAGCAGAATCCAAAGTCCACTTTGATGAGAAATACCAAATATTTATCTTTTTTGATCACGCCAACATAAAATTTCTGGTCATTCTGGAAAATCAGGACGTATGTTAAGCAAATCGGCTTGTGTGATTTTAGGGGTCTGTGTGGGGTATGCCAGTGGGGTTTTGGCCGCACCTAACGAACCGACACTGCGGACATTACTCAAACCGTTGTCGAAAATTGTGAGCATTTTGTTTGAATTTCGCGAAACACGCGGCTCAGCCTTTTTTAAGCAACCCCAAATCTCGCGCGGCACGTTGTATTACGCCAGGCCGGATCACATCATCAAACAGGTGACGCACCCAACGGCGCAGCGGTTTGAAGTGGATGGGCAAAGCTTCAGCAGGCAAGTGCGTGATGCGGAAACACAAGTCGTATCAACACAGCAATTTGATCTGACTGAAACCCCGGCGTTAAAAACCTTTACACGTATCTTATTGGATGTGTTACAAAACAATACCGCCGCATTAGAGCGTGAATATGTCTTTGAGATTGAACAACAGCCAGCGTTCTGGCGCTTAACCTTAAGCCCAAAAGTGCGCATGGGGGCGGATGGCATCAGCGCCCAGGCATTTGACTCAATCATCATTGAAGGCAATGCTCAGCAGTTATTGAACCTGCATCTGGTTGGCGCGGGTGGAGAGTATACGCACATGCAAATTCTGAATATTATCAAGCAACAACGCGAACCGTAAGCAGCCATGATCATACGAGTGTGTTGGGGCGTGTTGGGGGTATTGTTATCGGTGTATCTGGCATCTGCATTACACCTGCGTTCAGATTTGTCTTTTTTTTTAGCCGATGAGCAAGCCCAAGCAGACCGTTTTTTGTTGCGTCAGTTACAACAGGGGGACGCGAATCGGGTGCTGGTGATGGCCCTGGCGGCTGAATCAACCAATGAATCCGCGCACTCGGATAAACTGGCACAACTGAGTAAAACTCTAACGCGTGCTTTTCAGGCCAGTGGTTATTTTAGTGCGGTGAATAACGGCGCATATGACATCACAGCGTTTAACGCGCTATATCCTTATCGATACCTACTCAGCCCAATGTTAGATAAGCAAGATCGATTCACGCAAGCAGCCTTAAAGCAGGATTTTGCGCGGGTTTTGCAACACTTACAAATTCTGTTAACCCCACAACAACAGCAACACCTGGCGGCAGATCCTCAAAACACGTGGATTCAGTGGTTTAAGCAGTGGCGGCAACCGGCTTTACAGCGTCAGTATGGCGTGTGGTTTGACCAACAACAGCGTGCCATTCTATTACTCAAAACCCAAGCCCCAGGGTTTGATCTGGCGCAACAACAAATCTTAGTGGACTACTTACATGAGACTGTGCAGGCACAGACGCAAGGGTTTGCTGTGGCGCCCGTAATCACGGGCGCACCGATTTTTGCATTGGCCGCTCGGGAGGCGATTCGGCATCAGATACAAGTACTATCGGTGATTGCCTCGGCTCTTTTATTGGTATTTCTTTATGCTATTTTTCGTTCATGCGCATCCATTGGCTTAATTATGCTGCCGATGGGGTTTGCCATTCTGGTCGGTATGGCGGTGGTGAATGCGCTGTATGGATATGTGCATGGGATTACACTGGCATTTGGCATCACGCTCTTGGGGGTTGCGGTGGACTACCCGATACACCTATTGGCGCATCGGCAACGCGCACAATCTCCGGTGCAAACGTTGCATCACATCTGGCCGAGCCTGCGCCTTGGTTTGGCCACCACCATCATTGGTTTTTTTGCCATTACGTTTTCTGACTTTTCAGGATTAAGCCAACTTGGGGTGTTCGCGATCAGTGGGTTAATCACCGCCGCGTGTGTCACGTATACGGTGTTACCGACCTTTTCCAGCCAACCGGTGCACCGTCGATTTACTCTCAGCATGCAGAATCGCTGCTGCTATCGCCGTTTGGCTGGGGGGCTGATGTTGGGCAGTTGTCTTTGGTTGGGGTGGCAAGGAGGCAGCCTATGGGAAGATGATTTATCCGCCTTAAGCCCGGTTCCCGCCGCACAAAAACGCAGTGATTTTGCATTACGCCAAGCCATGAACGTGCCAGAACTGCGTTTTATGCTGGTGACACAAGGCGACAGTTCCGAGCAAGTATTACAGCAAGCCGAAGCGCTCGCGCCGATATTGGATCAATGGCAAGCACAAGGGGTGATTTCAGGGTACGACAGTGCGGCGCATTACTTGCCGAGTGTGCAACGCCAACAACACCGACAACAGCGTTTGCCAGAGGCAGATGAATTGCAACAGCAGCTGAATTTAGCGTTAATCGACAGCCCCCTAAAGGCCTCCGTGTTTACGCCATTTCGCACCGCGATTGCACGCAGCCAGTATCTCACGGCGCGGACATTGGAGAATGTCGGCGCGCCTTTATTGGGGCAAGTCCAGCGGTTGCTGTATGCGGAATCGGCACATTGGGTGGGTATTCTGCCGTTGATGGGGGTTGTACCTGAAAAATTGCAGGCGCAGGCATGGCCAGCAGCCAACACCGAATTGGTTGACCTTAAACAACGCAGCCAACAGGTGCTGCGTGACTACCGCATGCAAGCACTCTCATGGTTTGCGTTAGGTACTGGCTTGATTGTTGGGGTGTTGATGCTGTTCAGCCCCAATCGAGTGCGACTGTTGGGGCTGGTTTTGCCTTTCTCCGGGGCGGTGCTGCTGACCATGAGCAGTTTGACCTTATTGGGGTTTACGCTGTCGATCTTTCATTTGGTGACGTTACTGTTGGTGGTTGGATTAAGCATTGATTACAGCGTCTTTCTACAGGCTGTTGGCGCGGGGGATGATGCCGAGCAGGTCGGTATGACGCTGAATGCGGTGGGCATTTGCAGTGTCTCCACGCTGATTATGTTTGGGGCCTTGGCCTTTTCCAGCTTGCCGGTCTTACAAGCGATTGGGTTGACCGCATCCTTGGGGACGATATTTGCATTGGGTTTAAGCCTGATGTTTAACCGCCCATGTGCATAAATGGGCGCGACTTACGGCTGCAAAACGTGATGGCAAGACACGCGGTGTTGATGCGCAAGGGGACGCAGCTGTGGATAGGTGCGTCGACAGATATCATCGGCTAAAGGACAGCGCGGGTGAAAGTAACACCCGGTGGGTGGGTCAATGGGGGAGGGTACATCGCCAGGTAGAATTAAGCTTTCATCTAGCTGTGGGTGTTGAATACTGGGGACGGCTTTTAACAACGCTTGCGTATAAGGGTGTTGTGGTGTGTCCAAAATCTGCTGTACTGAGCCATATTCGACGATTCGGCCTAAATACATGACGGCAACGTCATCCGCCAAATAAGCAACCACGGAAAGATTATGCGTGATAAATAAGTAGGCCAAACCGAGTTCTATTTGTAAGGACTTGAGTAAATTTAAGATTTGCGCCTGAATCGAAACATCTAACGCACTGGTCGGCTCATCACACACGATTAATGTCGGTTCAACGCTGAGGGCGCGTGCGATTCCAATCCGCTGTCGTTGGCCCCCAGAAAATTCATGCGGATAGCGTTTGGGCGTATCCTCGGGTAAGCCGACTTTCTGCATCAACACTTGCATACGCTGCCATCGGTCTGCTGCGGACGTTCCAATGTGTTGTGCTTGCATGCCTTCTAGTAAAGTATCACCAATGGTTTGTTTGGGGTTTAACGCAGAAAATGGGTCTTGAAAGATGATCTGCAAAGCTGAGCGCAAGGGTTTCAATGCACGTTGGCTTAAGGCCTGCAAAGCTTGGCCTTGAAATAAGACCTGCCCGTTGGTGGGTCGAATGAGCTGCAAGATAGCCTTGCCAACCGTGGTTTTACCACAACCAGACTCACCCACTAAGGCCACTGTTTTCCCCGCAGCAATGCTCAAATCAACCCCATCGACGGCGGATACATGCTGCACGGTTTTTTTCAGCAACCCTCGGCGAATGGGAAAATGCACCTGCAAAGCGGTCACTTGTAACAACGGTTCATCTGGGATGGTCGTGAGCGCATAAGGTGTTGGCGAGTGTGTGTGGGCCAAAGGCTCGTGCGCGCGGTGGCAACGCACTTGATGTTGGCCCTGGTGGGCGTGTTGTGGGGATGACCAATCGGGTCTTTGTGTGTGACAAAGTGGCTGCACAAAAGCACAACGCGGTGCAAAGCGGCAACCCTCAAAGCGCTGGTTTAAGGCGGGCACTTGGCCTGGTAACGTATCTAACGGGTAGGCTCGTTTGCTGGGGTCGGGCAGGGCTCGGAATAGATTTTGGCTATAAGGGTGTGTCGGGTGAGCGAAGAAGGCCGCTTTATCCGCTTGTTCAACGATTTGTCCGGCATACATTACCGCAATATTATCCGCCATTTGTGCAACGATGCCGAGGTCGTGCGTGATCAGTAAAATGGCCAGGCCGGTCTCGGCTTGTCGTGTTTTTAATTGCAACAAGACTTGTGCCTGAATGGTAACATCCAGCGCAGTGGTTGGCTCATCCGCAATAATCAGATCCGGTTCGCAAGCGAGGGCCATGGCAATCACAATGCGTTGCTTTAACCCGCCAGAAAGTTGATGTGGGTACTCGGTATAGCGTTGTTCTGGTGCGGGCACCCCGACCCGTTGTAATAACTCAATGCTGCGTGCACGGCGAGCTTTTGCGTTTAATAATGTATGTTCTTGTAAGGTCTCGTTGATCTGATACCCAATACTTAAGACCGGGTTTAAGGCGGTCATCGGTTCTTGAAAAATCATCGCGATGCGTTTACCCCGGATCTTGCGCATGGATTTTTCTGACAAGCCTAATAACGCTTCACCTGCGAAGGTAATCGAGCCTGCGGTAATTTTTCCAGGGGCGGGCAGCAAGCGCATGATGGAAAGTGCGGTCATCGACTTACCACAGCCAGACTCACCCAGTAAGGCAAACGTTTCACCGGCGCGAATGGAAAAACTCACCCCATCAATCACCCGAAATGGGTTGCTGCTGCTTTCAAATACCGTTTTCAAATCACGGACGGACAAGAGAATATCATTCGAGGGTGTGGGGGGGATGGCATTCTCAGACAAAGGCATCAGGCACTCTTTCTATTTATATGAAGACAGGTTGATATTTGAATACAGGCAAAACAGCATGGTTCAGCATGCGGATTCTGTTAAACCGCGTCAAGACTTTTGCAATAAAGCGGATAAACCTTGTATCAAGGCCTATAGTTATATCTAATGCTCTACTGATCTGTATTAAAAACAACACATGCGCGCATCATTAAGCATGCGAAAAAGAGGGGAGAACAGTGTTAAAAACGGTATTATCCAGGTTCCTGTGTGGGCTTGTTGGGTTGGGGTGGTCTTCTGTTGGCTTAGCGTCCTCGTCAGGTATACAGCCATTAGAAGGTATGACGATCTCATTTGTTGGCTTTTTTTCCATTGCCGTTTTTATTCTGGCTTATGCGTTAGTGATGGCCGAAGAAAAAACCCACTTGCGCAAATCCAAACCCGTGATTTTTGCCGCAGGCATTATTTGGGCCGCGATTGCCTTATATTGCTCTGATGACCCAGTATTGGCGCAGCGGGCGCATGATGCCATTAACCACAACTTTCTAGAATATGCGCAACTGATGATGTTTTTGTTGGTGGCCATGACATACATCAGCGCCATGGAAGAGCGGCTTGTGTTTGACGCTTTGCGTAGCTGGTTAATCCGTAAAGGCTTCGGTTTTCGGGCGTTATTTTGGATGACTGGGATACTGGCCTTTTTCATCTCTCCGATTGCAGATAACTTAACCACCGCATTATTGATGTGTGCCGTGGTTTTAGCGGTTGGCAGCAGTAGCCCCAAATTTATTGGTTTAGCCTGTATTAATATCGTGGTTGCAGCCAATGCGGGGGGGGCATTTAGTCCTTTTGGGGATATCACAACATTAATGGTTTGGAATAAAGGTATACTGGGGTTTACTAACTTCTTTGTCTTGTTTCTGCCTGCCGCCGTTAACTTTTTACTGCCCGCCGCGATTATGCACTTTTGGGTGCCGAACGAGCACCCCGAAGCCGTGGATGAAGATGTCGACATGAAGCATGGTGCAAAGCGCATCATTGTTCTCTTCTTATGCACCATTGCGACAGCGGTCAGTTTCCATCAGTTTCTTCATCTACCCCCAGTGTATGGCATGATGACTGGGCTCGCTTATTTACAATTATTTGGGTATTACTTAAAGCGGGTTGAATCCATTGCGCAGCATAAAGAAATGCCAGAAGCGTTATCTAGCAAAGTCGGCGACGTTCCCGCGCACAATAATAGTACGCCGCCTCAGTCACAAGGGTTTGATGTCTTTCAGCGGGTTGCTTCGGCGGAATGGGATACCTTGTTTTTCTTTTACGGGGTGATTTTATGCGTGGGGGGATTGGGTTTCTTAGGTTACTTGGAGCTGGCCTCAGAAAGCATGTATACCGACCTGGGCGCAACCTCTGCGAATATATTGGTTGGTTTCTTATCCGCGATTGTGGATAACATCCCGGTGATGTTTGCGGTTTTAACCATGCATCCTTCAATGGATGAAGGTCAGTGGCTGTTGGTCACCTTAACGGCGGGTGTGGGTGGCAGCATGTTATCCATTGGTTCTGCTGCTGGTGTGGCTTTAATGGGCGCGGCGCGGGGGAAATACACATTTTCAGCCCACATCAAGTGGACGCCGGTGATTATGTTGGGTTATGTTGCCAGCATCCTGACCCATCAATGGTTGAATGCCGCAGCGTTTGATAAGGTTGTGATACCCTTGCCATAACACGTTTTTGAGCCGCCTTCCCCGGCAAGCGGTGGAGGGCGGTGGGCACAAATAAAGCACTGTTTTTTGTAAAAAGCGATAAAACATGCAAAAACTAAATAAATTTATAACAAAAAAAATACTTAAGTCTGCAATTCTCCCAATTATTGCCGCTGAGATTCTCTTGGTGATCACGGTTTTTACGGCGGCGGTTTATCAAAGCCGCAGTAACCAAGCATTACTGCTTGAGCGCTCACAAAAAAGTTATACCGCGCTCACCATGCAAGTGGCCCAACGGATGGCGCAAGCATTTGAAAATGTGAAAAAAGACACCACCGCGTTAAAAAATATCCTGGAAAATCATTTTGACAATCGCGCCATGCATCAAAAGATGGCCTTAAATTTTTGCTCTGAAGCAGGCTTTCATTTCATTCGTGACTTACCCATCACCTCTATTTACACAACCAATATCAAACAACTGACGGAAGAAGATAAAATAAACCTGCAACTGCTGGCTTTATCCGTTCCCCCGATTGATGCGATATTAAGCCCTTATGGTAAAAAAATTGACACCGCCTGGGTCAACATTGGGGCTAAATACACCTTGTTTTACCCTGAGATTGATTTTAAAGAAGCCTTAAGTCCAGACCTAGATGCAACCGAGCAATCTTATTATTACCAAGCGGATGCACAGCACAACCCAGAGAAAAAAACCCTATTTATTCCCCTCTTTCAAGAGCCTTGGGCACTTACAATAGGCCAGATCGGTGCGGTTGTTTCCCCGATTTATCACGACGGTGTGATGGAGGGGGTGGTCGGTGTATCGTTAACCTCAGAAAATACACAAAAATTAAGTGATATCGCGTTGCCCTTTGGGGCTTATGTGATGATTACGGATACTGAGGGGTATTTGTTATTTTCATCGGACGAAGCCCGTTCACAAAAAGATTTTCAAGTATCCTCTTTTGCGGGCCTTTATAAAGCTGGCAAAGAAGACAAGCTAAAAACATTTTCAGTCTCTGAATATCAGCAAGCGGGTTATTTGTTCCACGAACATCAAATCAGTGATACCGGGTTGAATCTGATTTTGGTTGCGCAATCGGATGAGGTGAGCATGGATGTGCTGACCATTTTTGACAATACGCGTAAGATTGGCCTGTTGATTTTTTTATGTGTGTTTATTTTACATATCTATCTGTATAGAGCCTTAAAAGCCAATATGAAAAAAATGACGGCAGAAATTTCCGGCCCCGTCATGGATGTTTCAAAAGCGTCGCATCGGTTATTTAAAGACAAAGCCTTAGAATTTCAACCAACGGACATCAAAGAGCTGCATGTTTTGCATGTGAATCTTGAAAAAGCGCATAAAAAACTGATTAATCAATTGTACATTGATGCGTTAACCCAGCTGCCGAATGAGAAAAAGCTAATTTTGGATCAACAAGTGCTGGAGCAACAAGCATTAGAACAACAAGCATTAGAACAACAGAGCCAAGAGTTAATCTTAGTCAGTCTGGATAATTTTAGACACATTAGTCACATGTATGGTCAGCACATGTCGGATAGAATTATATTGGATTTTATTCGTCAACTAGCCGAGAATATGCAAGATTACCAGCTCTATAGAGTTTCCTTTGATACCTTCGCATTGTTAGGCCAAGCCCATGATGCACTCTCACAGCATTATGATACCATCAGCAACATCACACTGATTGAAGACAATATTTCGATCATGTTGAATATCTCATTGGCCTCTGCGGGCGCGGATAAACCGTCTGAATTATCCTTGTTCGCACGGGCACAAATCGCCTTAGATGAAGCCAAAAGCCAGCAGCACATCAGTTACCTGGTCTTTAATGAAAGCAAACACCTGAAAGATTATAAAGAGAATTTACAGTGGGCCAAACGCCTGCAAGAAGCGTTTGATGAGAACCGACTGGTGGCGTATTTCCAGCCGATTTATGACATCAAACAACGCAAAGTGTACAAATTTGAATCTTTGGTGCGCATGCTTGAAGGTGACAAAGTGATTTCTCCCTTTTTCTTTTTAGGTGCGGCGGCGCGAATGGGAAAACTCTCAGACATCACGCAATTAATGTTAAAGCAGGTATTTAAAGTCTCACAGCAATACCCTGGGGTTGAATTCTCGATTAACGTTTCATTTGAAGATTTTGAACAAGCAAATTTATTGGCCGATATTCAAAGTTTGGCGGCTGAATATGGCATTAATCCGAACAACATTATTTTCGAACTGCTAGAAACAGGCAGTTTAAGCGATGAAAACAAAATTATTGAAACAATCAAAGCATTAAAAGCACTCGGCTGTAAAATTGCGATTGATGATTTTGGTGCGGGCAATTCGAATTTTGCGCATTTAATGCTGATGAAAGTGGATTACATCAAAATTGATGGGCAGTTTGTGAAAAATATTCTGTCCAACAAACAAAGTTTAAACATCACCAAAACGATTAAAGCCTTTGCCGATATGACCGACTCAAAAACCATCGCTGAATTTGTCTCGGAAACCGCCATTTTTGAGGAAATTGAAGCCCTGGGAATTGATTTTGCCCAAGGCTATTGCATCAGTGAGCCGAAACCGGCCGACAGTATTTGCGACATGTTGAAGATTGTACAATGACACCGTTACAGCGAAAAATGGCAGAATCTGGCTTTGAGTCTAACGATATTTATGACTATCACGTGCGCTGTTTGTTAGACAGTGACGTGAATATCATTCGTTGTATGAATATAGAGGGTGATTCAGATCGACGTATGACAGCCTTTGCTAACGCGTTAGCTTATGCGTTGGAATTTCCCCATGTGCTGTATTATGACCTCACCGAAACGCAGGTAGCACCGACCGTGATTGAAGTCAGAGACGAAGATCGGGGCTGCCGTGCAGATGATATCGAAATCACCCCGTTAGAGCGGGTGGTGAGTGAAGCGTGTGCATTCAGTGAAGGCGAAGATACGATTCTGATTTTAGATCAACTGCAAGCGGCCGATTTTAAGCAGCATATACGGCTGTATCATTTTTTAAAATCAGCCCAGTGGGTCATTGGTGATGCTGCCTATACGGCGAGTAAGCGGCATTTACTGGTTTTTCTGATTTCCGAGCTGCCATTGTATCATTCATTGCAAAAGATCAGTTTTAAAGTCTGGGTTAAAACAGCCTCAAAACGCGCAGTCGACTATAAACCCGCAGATTTTGGTTTGGGCGACGATATTCGTGAGGTTATGCAGGCGTTATCTGAGGTGTTTGTGGTTTTGCATCTGGTGCCAACCTGCAGCGAGTATGAGCGTATCTTGCATGACGTACAAACACACATTCGAGACCGGGAAGGTTTGATGCACTCTATTTATGGTTGGACAGAAGGCGTTGATCGAAGCTTGTTATTTTCAGAGAAACTTAAAGTACCGTTAAAAAAGGCGATTCATACCATTGAGGAATACGTTGGCCTTGATGAAGTGGAAGTCAAAGGCGTTGAGATATGACATCAGAACAAGCACTGCCGAGTGACCTCAGCCAACTATTGTCGCCGGGCATCAAACACACAGAAGCACCGTGGTACTTAGAGAAAAAGCATGAAATTGAAGCGCAGGCCGAACATGCGGTGAAAAAAATTCAAGCGGCTCAGCAGCGGCAATGTAAAGAAAGCCAAGCGCAAGGGCGCTTTTTATTTGCGTTAGCGGGTGTGGTGCTGGTGGTGGTGTTAATGGTTGGTGTGTACATTTGGGTAATCTCGGCCTTGACTGTGTTGCCATTACTCGGATTAGGGTTATTTTATAACGCCTATTCCGGGATGATTATTCAAGCCAATACACAAAAAATGGCTCGGGTGATGCTCCAGCGGGATAAAGCCATTGAACGCATCAAACCGAATCTAGAGGACGTGATTAAAGCTTTTCGCACATATGAACAAAAACGCAAACTGTCAGGAAAAACATTTTCATTGCATGATAATGGCCTTTTGAATATTGGTACGTTGGGATTGACCTATGTGCCCGAAGACGTCAAAAAACTGTATGTGGTTGAGATGCCGTTGTTGATGATGGCAAAAAATGAACAATACACCACCGGCGGTATGTTGGTGCAAGGTGAATTGTCGAATTACTGGGGCTTGGATACCAACAGGGTCAGGCAAGGGGGGGATGAAGCGTTATCTGAAGTGGTCTCAACCATTTCATTCAAAGCCATTGGGGATTCTGGCACCTACTGGTGTGTGTTTCAAAATGAAGAAAGTTCAAATGAAGCGTTTGCTTTATTATCTGAATTTAGAGATGACGTGTGATTCTGATGCCGCCGTCAGGGTTTTTTTAACGACCGGTCATGTATGGCACTTTTCTATGTTATCCAAATTCGATATCATGGGATAACTCAATTCACGATAAGACACCCATGATTACTGTTTTATTGGTCGACGACCACGAAATTGTTCGCGAAGGCATTAAACATATTGTTAAAAACCTTGGCACCATTAACATCATTGGCGAAGCCAATAGCGGCGAACAAGCCCTTGAATTTGCGCGCGAATATCGGCCCCATATTGTGTTGATGGATGTCAGCATGAAAGGTATTGGCGGCATTGAAGCCACGCGTAAAATCAAAAAAGCGTACCCTGAAATTAAAGTCATCGGGTTAACCGTGCACACTGATACGCCTTCTGCGGCCAGTTTACTCAAAGCTGGGGCGATGGGATATGTGACCAAAGGCTGTGCGGTAGAGGAAATACGCACGGCGATTGAGACCGTGCATGCCGGTGGGCGTTACGTTGCGGCGGATGTTGCGCAAGGATTGGCGTTATCATTGTTGCCGGGTGGCAGTGAAACCCCCTTCTCAAAATTATCTCAACGAGAAATGCAAGTGATGATGATGGTCACGCGGGGGCAAAGTATCCAGGCGATTTCCGATTTATTGTGTCTCAGCCCAAAAACCATCAGCACGTATCGTTATCGGTTGTACGAAAAACTCAATGTTGAAAACGATGTTGAACTCACTCGCCTTGCCATTCGCCATGGTATTTCCCTTGAAGAAGGCTGAAACCCCTTCTGACCCCTCTCCAGATGCATTTGACGCACCGGCTTTTCTCGCCACTCTGACCTCAAGACCAGGTATTTATCAGATGAAACAAGTGGATGGCAAAGTCATCTACGTGGGTAAAGCCAAAAATCTGAAAAATCGAGTCGCCAGTTATTTCGGCCGTGTACAAGGGGTCAAAGTCAGGGTCATGGTGAGCCAGATCCATGCGATTGATGTGACCGTGACACACACTGAAAATGAAGCGTTAATTTTAGAAAGTCAGCTCATTAAAAAACTCAAACCCCGGTATAACGTCCTACTCCGGGATGATAAAAGTTACCCGTATATTTTTCTCTCCGACCAACATGAGTACCCCCGCTTAGGTTTATATCGAGGCCGAAAACGTGATAATGGGCGTTATTTCGGGCCTTACCCCAGTGCTTACGCCGTGCGTGAAACGCTGAATATCTTACAAAAAATTTTCCCAATACGACAATGTGAAGACAGTTTTTTTCAACACCGGGATCGGCCTTGCCTGCAATACCAGATCAAACGGTGTACTGGGCCGTGTGTGGGTTTAATTACACCAGAAGAATATGCGTTAGCGGTGCGCCATGCAGTGCTGTTTCTGCAAGGCAAAAATACACAAGTGATCAATGAATTGGTTGAAAAAATGGAGCAAGCCTCGAATACGTTGAAGTTTGAGCAAGCGGCGCTTATCCGGGATCAAATTGTGAGCTTACGCCGCGTGCAAGAACAGCAATATGTGCACGGGGAAAAAGGCAACGTGGATATTATTGCCGCAGCACAAGGCGCACAACTGGGGTGCATTCAAGTATTTTTTATTCGCAATGGGCAGAACTTAGGCAACAAGCATTACTTTTTAAAGCTCCCAAAAGAGATGAGCACGGGCGAATTACTCGCCACATTTTTAGCCCAATACTATTTAAACAGGCAAATACCGGATAACTTGTTAGTCAGCAATACCTTACCAGACCAAACCTGGTTGGTTGATGCCTTAACCAGTTTGGCCAAACACAAAGTGACCATCACCGGGCAGCCGCGCGGGGCACGGGCACAATGGTTGAAAATGGCCGTCACCAATGCAGAGGTCGCTTTGCAAAGCCGCTTAGCCAGCCAAGCCGGTTACCATGAGCGGTTGCTGCAACTACAAGATATTTTAAGCTTAAAACAGTTACCAGAGCGTATGGAGTGTTTTGATATCAGCCATACACAAGGTGAATTGGCGGTGGCGTCATGTGTTGTGTTTGGTGTGGAAGGGGCGATTAAATCAGATTACCGGCGCTTTAACATTGAGGGCATTACCCCAGGAGATGATTATGCCGCCATGCATCAAGCATTAACGCGGCGTTATACGCGTTTGATGGCCGGGGAAAGTGCGTTACCCGATATTCTCTTCATTGATGGTGGCAAAGGCCAAGTGCGTGAAGCCATCGCTGTATTGGAGGCTTTGCAAGTACACGGTGTGATGATTGTTGGGGTGGCGAAAGGTGCTGGGCGCAAAGTGGGGATGGAAGGTTTGGTGCTACCAGGGCGCTCTGAACTGCTTTACCCTGGGCCGCAATCGTCGGCATTGCACATCATTGCGCAAATACGAGATGAAGCGCATCGTTTCGCCATTACTGGCCATCGCCAGCGACGAGATAAAAAACGCAAAACGTCCGTTTTAGAAGACATTCCAGGTTTAGGGCCAAAACGCCGGCAATCATTGTTAAAACAGTTCGGTGGCTTGCAAGAAGTCGCACGGGCAGGGGTTGAAGCGTTGTCCCAAGTCAAAGGCATCAGCACGCCGCTTGCAGAAAAAATTTACGACGTTTTTCATAGCGGCTAAAAGGCTCTTCATGTAAACTGTGGGCCGAAAAATGCCAATAAAAGCTATCTAAAGTTATGAACATACCTATTATCCTGACCTACTTCAGAATCGCATTCATTCCCTTTCTTGTCGCTGTGTTTTACCTTGTCCCCGCGCCATGGAATCAATATCTGTGTTGTTTTTTATACCTCATTGCGGGTGCCACCGATTGGTTAGATGGTTATTTAGCGCGCAAAATGCAATTAGAGTCCGCCTTCGGGGCTTTTTTAGATCCGGTGGCGGACAAACTCATGGTCTCCACGGCATTGATTATTATTCTTCAGTCTGCCCCCAATCCGTGGGTGGCGATTGCCGTCGCGATCATTGTGGGTCGGGAAATTTTTATCTCCGCTCTGCGAGAATGGATGGCTGGTATGGATGACCGAGCAACGGTTAAAGTATCCTGGACGGGTAAAGTCAAAACAGCCGCACAAATGTGGGCCATCGGTTTCCTACTTTTTCATTATGATTTGTGGATTATTCCGGTGCAAGAAATTGGTTACAGTTTGCTCGCGCTGTCAACGGTGTTGACGCTATGGTCTATGATCGAATATATTTTCGCGGCAAGGCACGTGCTGAAGACGAATACCTAAGAATTTGTATGAAAGTTATACAGATTTAAGCACAAGCAAGAATGCACTTGACACAAGACGATTGGACTGTAGAATACACCACACAAAGCGGGAATAGCTCAGCGGTAGAGCACAACCTTGCCAAGGTTGGGGTCGCGAGTTCGAACCTCGTTTCCCGCTCCAGATTTTCAAACCTCGCTTGCGAGGTTTTGTTTTTATCTGAAGTTACAGTTAACAGGTAAAACAAACTTAGCGTTAAGGTCGATTTTTGGCCGAGTAGCAAAGTGGTTATGCAGCGGCCTGCAAAGCCGTCTACGCCGGTTCAAGTCCGGCCTCGGCCTCCACATTATAATAATACCCGATTATTGCCCGGGTGGCGGAATTGGTAGACGCAGGGGACTTAAAATCCCCCGGTAGTGATACTGTGCCGGTTCAAGTCCGGCCCCGGGCACCTTATTTTATTTTTCTGGTTATTCCAACGTATTTTCCCTTCAGTGATTGTTCATTTGTTTGTTGTTTCAGCGCTTGTATGACTGGCTTAAACCAGTTATCGGTTGCCTTCAAAAGATACCCTTATCAAGATCAAAAAATTGCATATCCTGCTTCTGTGTGTTGGTTATGAAAAAAGATAAAATCAGTCTGGAAACATACCTTACGGGTGAATTAACATCAGAGATTAAACACGAGTTAATCGATGGCCATGTGTACGCAATGGCTGGTGCAAGTAAAAATCATGAACGGATATGCCAGAATTTATCCCGGATGATGGGATTGCATTTATATGATGCCGCCTGTGAGGTGTTTGGCTCAGACATTAAAATACAAGCAGGCGCGAATTTTTTTTACCCCGATGTGTTGGTTGACTGTGATTCTACTGGCTCAGACTCATACGTCACAGAATCACCAGTGCTCATCGTTGAAGTGCTGTCTAAATCAACCAGAAGAATGGATGAAACCACTAAACGCGTTGCCTATATGAATATGCCTTCCCTCAAAGAATATGTGTTGATTGAGCAGGATTTTGTTGATGTTGAGGTGTTAAGGCGGAGTGACCAGTGGGTTTCACGGCATTATTTTCTTGGGGATGAGGTTACTTTTGAGTCTATTGGATTGAGCATGCCTGTGGCAGAGGTGTATCACCGTGTTCAGAATGAAGATATGACTGAGTTTTTGCAGTAACCTTCAGAAATAATACGCGTAAGATAGTTCAACGGTATTTTTTGAGGCTTTATCCCCTTGCGTTTGCTCGATTGACAGAAACAGAGCGTTTTGTTTGTCGAGGTAAAAACTTTGTGTGAGTGATGACTTCATAAAGGTTCGGCCTGAGCCAAGCTGATTCGATACCCAACTAACGCGTAAGATACTTTTCATATCAAACACTTCATTCACAACCAAGCCAATTTCTGGCTCACTGTATACATAGTGCTGGTGGTCGGCAAAACCGTAACCGCCACCCATCAGCGCATAACCCAGTATATCCGTTGTTAGGTGTGTGCTCATGCCGATAGAACCACTCAGGTTGAACGCACGGTGTGGGGATAATTGAGCGTCTAAATGGGGTTCTATGCCAAGTCGCCAACCGCCTGAGATACCGCCGGTGAATTGATCTCTTGGGTTCAGGGAAAAGGCAGAATAGAGCTGGAATGTGTCTAAGGTGAGGGTTTTGTCTTGTGGAAAATACTTGAGTTTGATATCCGCAATGCGCAATTCATTTTCAGCCATGTATTGACGGTTATCGTCAATCAACCGATGTGCGGTTGGCAAAATTTCAACGGAGATAAAGGTGCCCTGATCATCCTGGCCTAAGCCGGTTGAGATGAGTGTATCTCCAGGGGTGTTTAACGGCGATTTGT
>Ga0256847_1000310_pt1 | contig 32539 bp, 29 predicted proteins | sample TeddybearmetaG_FD_189099 | JGI IMG/M metagenome (GOLD analysis project Ga0256847, IMG submission 189099) | Hydrothermal vent microbial communities from East Pacific Rise, Pacific Ocean - Teddybear | ecosystem: Environmental > Aquatic > Marine > Hydrothermal vents | place: Pacific Ocean: East...
TTCGGTAGTTCGCGATATCAACTCACCCAATGGCGGAGACTTTATTGTACCTTCATATAGCCAGTATCTGGACAAGGTATACGCCCTCAAATCTGGACGAGCAAGCAGTTATATTGTGCAGGGTTCTCATAGTTTGGTACTTGCCGATGGCATGCTGTTGCTGGATATTATCAATGAAAAGTTTCTTAATAGCATTTGAGATCTAATAAATTAAAAAAAAGTGATCCAGAGCAAATTAATTTGATTGATGATGAAACAATTCCTCAGAGAGCACGGGAAATTAGTGAAAGCCAATCAGAATATTTGAGCAAGGAAGTAAAACTCCATACCTATAAATATGCCGGGTCAACTTTAAAAAGTACCGTTTGTCAGATAAAACACATTAATTTGAATCAATCAACTATAAAAGAGATTGTGTTTAAGGCGATTTCTTGTCTCTTTTTAACACTATCCTCCTTATGGTTTGGTTAGAATGGTAGTTTCATTCAACTGTAACTACTTCAGCTGGCCGCTTTAATGGCCAGCTTTTTTTTGCCTGAAATTATTGAATCGGTCAGCTATTTTTATATAAGTATTCTTTAATACTCTTTGATATACTTCGCGCCCTTTCGCTAAGTATCGTCTGCTAAATGTCTAATTCACCACAACAACTTAAATTCAGTGAGTTGGGTTTATCCCGAGATCTGCAAAAAGCACTCGATACGCTAGGATATGAAATCCCGACGCCAATTCAAGCTGCCTGTATACCCAAATTACTTGAAGGCTCCGACATCATTGGTCAGGCGCAGACCGGCACGGGTAAAACAGCAGCATTTGCTTTGCCTTTGATTGAATCAATCGATCTACAGCAGAAAAACCCGCAAGTTCTGGTACTGACGCCGACTCGTGAGCTGGCTATTCAGGTAGCTGAAGCATTTCAAACTTATGCTCGATTTATGCGTGGCTTTCACGTGCTGCCTATATATGGCGGTCAGGCCTACCATACTCAGCTCAAAGCCTTGAAGCGAGGCGTACATGTTGTCGTCGGAACACCGGGGCGAGTGATGGACCATATCAATCGCAAAACACTAAAGCTGGGCGATTTAAAAGCTATGGTGCTGGATGAAGCCGATGAAATGCTGAGAATGGGTTTTATTGAAGATGTCGAATGGATTCTGGGGCACACACCCGAAGATCGCCAGGTTGCTCTTTTCTCAGCTACCATGCCGACGGTGATCAAAAAAATTGCCAGCAAATACCTTAAAAACCCACAACAGATCAGCATTAAAACGAAAACTCAGACAGTTACTACGACCAAACAAAGTTACTGGCTTGTCAATGCAAAACAAAAATTCGATGCGCTTAGCCGAATTTTAGAAAGTTATGATTTCGATGCGGTTATCATATTTGTTCGTACTAAAAACTCCACTGTAGATGTCGCCGAAAAGCTCGACGCACGCGGTTTTCTGGTAGCAGCTCTGAATGGTGATATTCCACAGAATCAACGTGAACGAACCATCGAGAGGCTTAAGCAGGGTAAAATAGATATAGTCGTTGCTACTGACGTTGCAGCGCGCGGGCTAGACGTACCACGCATAAGTCATGTCATAAACTATGATGTTCCGAGTGATAACGAAACCTATGTACATCGTATCGGCCGTACTGGACGAGCGGGACGTAGCGGTGAAGCGATATTGTTCATGACCCAGCGAGAACGTCGTTTTCTGGGCGGTCTTGAAAGAATGACGGGGCAAAAAATCGAACCTTTGGTCATGCCTTCCACCGATGATATAAATCAACAGCGAATGCAAAAATTTAAGGATAAAATTAAATACACGCTGGAAAACAAAGACCTGAATATATGTAATCAAATAGTGCAGTCGTTTTACCAGGAGACCAATACCGATCCGATGCTGATCGCCGCTGCCCTTGCTAAACTAGTGCAGGGCGATGCACCATTATTCTTATCAGATAGACCCCAACGTAAACCAGAAAGAGAACAAGATCGAACCTCAAAAAGCCGTGACCGTGGAGAATTTAGTGAGAATTCAGATAGATCTCATTCTGACAGAAGTTTAAGTTACAAAGCTAAACCGCTGAAAAGTTACCCGGATATTCCGATGTCACGGTTTCGGATTGAAGTGGGATATAACGATGATGTAAAACCAGGCAATATCGTCGGTGCGATTGCCAACGAAGCAGAAATTGATAGCTGTTATATCGGATCTGTCGATATATTCGATGATTTTTCGGTGGTCGATTTGCCCAATGAAATGCCGCCAGAAATATTGAAGATATTAAAAAAAGCACGAATTGCAGGCAAACCCATGGGGTTGTCGTTATTGAAACCGTCACGTTCTGAAGGAAGTTTTAAAGTAAAAAGTTTCGATAATAAACGCAAGAAATCGAATGATAATGCCAAAGCTGCGTTGAAGCGAAAGTCAAAGAAAAAACACATTAAACGAAAAGGTAAACCAGTTCGAGACGTAAATTAACTTATAGCTTCTCGCGCAAAGGCGCATAGAAAATACTAACCAGCTCACTACTTGCGTGTCGCCTAAAATATTTTATTAAATATCACTGAAAGTATTTAAAAATGCTTCAAGGTCATCTTTTTCGGTTGAAGTTAATCCAAATCCTAAATACTGACCACCATCGGCCAAATTTGCATTTACTTCTGGCATTACACCGCCCAGATCATCATAGAAATCGATGACTTCTCACAGTGTTGTAAAGACACTGTTATGCATATAAGGCGCTGTATTTGCGATATTACGTAAACTCGGCGTCCTGAATTTTCCATTATCTGTCATATCCTGTGTTTCTTCGCCCAGCCCAATATCGATAAAACAGGGATCAGTGCTTAAAAACAAAATTGCTGGATTTGCCGGTACCCCGATGTTGAAATACTCAAAATTGGAAAATAGTTGCTCACCCAAATCTTCGGGTGTTGAATGGCATTTACCAAACAATGCTTTTTCATTAAAAATGATTTCTCCATTTGCTTCAGATACCGTAAAAGTATCACTGCCATTTTTACAAGTTACATACTTTAGGAGCCTAGATTGACCTTAGCGACTTTGTGTCTTAAAACAAAAAGTTTCACTTCAAGCGCTGAATTATATTTTGGTAGTGGTTCTTCAGCAGATAAAGAAAAAGCGCAGCCGAAAGCCCCGCAGAGCCAAATATCATACACATCACCATAATCTGGTAGCGCGCAGCTATCAGCGGAGAAATTCCTGAAAGAATCTGCCCCGTCATCATACCAGGCAGTGATACCAGCCCGACTGCCAGCAGTGAGTTGATAATTGGAATCATCGCAGCCTGTAATGCGCTATTACGAGCCTGAATATAATCCTCATCATGCCTTAGCTCACTGAAAAAACGTTCTCCTGCAAGGCTGACGGTATTCATCGAATTAGAAAATATCATGCCCGCGATTGGGATTAATACCTGTGGTTGGTACCAGGGGTCGATATGTAAAACACCCTGACTGATGAATATAAGATTAAGTCCGCCACCAAGCAGTATGGCAACAAAACTGTAACGCAACAGATGTTTTCGGGCGATGGGCAAAGCGGTCAACGAAATCCAGCTGGCAGCAAATAACATAATCACCAGTACCAGCAGAATAAAGCCATAACTATCTGATACAAAAATAAAGTTTAAAACATAACCGATAAGTAATAGCTGTATCAGCATTCGAATAATTGACAGCAGGGCATTTCGAGAGGAGACCGACCAGGAATGCAGCAGAAACAGCGTTATCGTGACAGGAATGAAAGCAATAGCCAGGTCAATCAGCGTAATTTCATACATTAATAGAACACTCGTTTGACCGCTATTTCAGGATCTTTGACTAATTTCGGGAAGCATAAATTGCCGGCAGCAGTATAGCAGCGAGATTTTATCCGGGACAAAGCTAACGATAGTTTGTCCAGTATTTCTCGGGTTCCTCATGACTGACCGGGTGATCTATTTTACAAACTAGATTTTGCTCGTCTTCACCTTCTTCAAAACTGAGATGTTCACGAGCATTGTCTTCCAGGTATTGATAGACCATGCGTCTGATTGTGGGCAGTAGTGATCGATCCAGATGAAAACCCAGTTCTTCCAGTAGTTCTTCAATCAGATTAAAGGACAGATGTTCAAGCGAGTAGCTCAACTTGATGCGACATTCAGAGATGGGGTCGGCATTGATCATGCCGCGAATACTGCTTAACGCTGTGCAGGCTTTTTCCGCCTGTGAAGGAGAACTTTGAAGTTTTTTCAAACAGACCTTTCGGTGGTGGATAAGGTATTTGTCATCCATTCATAAAAGATTACTCTGGCCGTTGCACAAATACAATATAAAAATTAGGGTAATTGTGCACAACTGACGCGCGGTAATTGATTGAAGTCCAGATGGCACTGTATGTGATTAAATTTAGCTTGCTGCAATAAGTTTTCCACTGAATATTGCTGATCATAACCATGTTCAAGTATCAGAAACGCTTTTGGTTTCAGAAATAAACTGGCCTGTGAAATAATGATTTCCAATGCTTCGAGTCCGGTTTCACCAGGGCACAGGGCTGAAATTGGTTCAGCGGGTAAATCACTATGTTTGAGACAGGGGTCATTTGCCGGAATGTAGGGTGGGTTGGAAACAATGCAGTCAAACTGCTTAGCCGGATTAAGCTGTTGATACCAGTCTGATATATGTAGCTCAATATCGAGCTGATGTAAATTGATATTCTTTTGTGTAATCGCAGTAGTTTCTGGACTGAAATCGGTAGCGATAACTTCCAATTGAGGTTGCGTGTTTTTTAGCGCGATGGCAATGGCGCCTGTACCGGTGCCTAAATCCAGTACGCTCGCTGTGGGGTTAGACCTGAGAATATCCAGAGCTATATCAACCAGCAACTCGGTTTCTGGTCTGGGTACTAATGTTTCAGCTGTGGTAAATAGCTGTAATGAAAAAAATTCTTTTTCACCGAGCAGATATGCAACAGGTGTTGGTTTTAAACGCAAATTGATGAGTTGTTGAAATTGCTGCCATTGCGATTCTGCAAGAATTGCCTCAGGCCAGCTGTAGAGATAGCTACGGGGTTTTTGCAGACAAAATGCCAGCAGTAATTCGCTGTCCAGCTTGCTGGATTCACTAATCTGTTCACAGCTTTTACTTGCCCAGCGTATAGCTGACCGAATAGTTTTAGGTCCAATCAATTTATGCAATTAATTTTCTTCGGCCAGATTTGCCAGTTGTTCAGCCTGAAACTCATGCATCAATGGCTCAACCACCAGGTCTAATGAGCCCTGCATTATTTCATCCAGTTTGTAGAGAGTTAAATTTATACGATGATCAGTCATACGACCCTGTGGAAAGTTATAGGTGCGTATACGTTCAGAACGATCACCGCCGCCAACCAGAGACTTTCTTTCTGCTGCCTGCTCTTTTTCCTGTTTTTGCTTTTCGGCATCGTAAATTTTGGCCTGTAACAGAGACATCGCCCGTGCTCGGTTTTTATGCTGAGAGCGTTCATCCTGGCATTCGACAACAGTACCGGTCGGAATGTGTGTCAGGCGTATCGCAGAATCCGTTTTATTAACATGCTGACCACCTGCTCCAGAAGCGCGATAAGTGTCGACGCGTAAATCTGAAGGGTTGATTTCGATCATCTCAATTTCCTCGCCCTCGGGAATGATGGCGACTGTAGCCGCAGAAGTATGAACGCGTCCCTGGGATTCGGTTTCTGGCACGCGTTGAACGCGATGAGCGCCAGATTCAAATTTCAATTTTGAATAAGCACCCTGCCCGATCAAGCGGGCGATAATTTCCTTGTAACCGCCGTGCTCGCCTTCACTGCGATTGAGTACTTCAATTTGCCATTTTTGAGCTTCTGCGTAGCGGCTGTACATCCGGTAGAGATCCCCCGCGAATATGGCAGCTTCATCGCCACCCGTTCCAGCACGAATTTCAACAAATACATTGGCTTTGTCATTCGGGTCATTCGGTAATAACAGCTTTTGTAACTCGGTCTCCAGTTTTTCGATTTGCTGCTGATTTTGTTTGATTTCTTCTTCAGCCATCTCACGCATTTCGGCATCGTCTTCCTGCAACATTTCTTCGGCACTATGCAAATCGAGTTGTGCTTTTTGATACTGATCAAAATTGCTCACCACATCGCCGAGTTGCGCGTACTCCATCGACAGTGAGCGGAATTTATTCTGGTCATTGATGATTTCAGGTTCTGATAACAGACCGGTGATTTCTTCATGGCGTGCACTGAGGGTTTCCAGTTTGGTTAAAATGGATTGTTTCATGAGTCTATGGACTGAATTAGAGATTGAATCAGTGCGATATTATCAGTTTTGTTTTCTTTTAAGGCTTTGCGCATTTCGATGGTTGGTCCATGTAAAAGTTTGTTGGTCAGATTGTTAGCTAAAGTTTGAAGGACCTTTTCTGCATCTTCACCCTTGAGTAATTCGGATTGGGCTTTTTCCAGGCAAAATGTTTTTATTGCTTCAGCTTTATTGCGCATGTTTCTGATTTCATCTGCAGAAGAATGCGTGCTCAGCCAGTGTTCGAATGTTCTGACCTCAACTTCGATTATTTCCTGGGCCTGTTCTGCAGCCAGCTCTCGAGAGCGCAGGTTTTCGTCGATAACTTCTTTTAAATCATCGACCGTATAAAGATAGATATCATCCAGTTCGCCGACTTGTGGTTCGATGTCCCTCGGCACGGCCAGATCGACCATAAAAATCGGACGGTGCTTACGATGTTTTAAAGCAGTTTCGGTAGCGCCTTTGCCGAGAATGGGTAACTGGCTTGCAGTTGAAGAAATCACAATATCTGCTTTGATCAGTTGTTGAGGAATATCACTGATCTTGACTGCGGTGGCAGAAACTTCTTTAGCAAGCTGCTCGGCTCGCTCAATAGTTCGATTTGCGATGACTATTTTACCGATATTTTGACTACGTAAATGCCGGGCCGCTAGCTCGATGGTTTCACCCGCGCCTATCATTAAAGCCTGTAAGGGTTGAAGATCACCAAATATTTGTTTCGAAAGCGATACCGCTGCAAAAGCAACCGAAACGGGATTGGCGCCAATTTGGGTATCGGTACGAACTTTTTTTGCAACCGAAAAAGAATGTTGAAATAACCGGCCAAGTACACTTTTGACAGTTTTGTTACTGCGAGCCAGCTCGAATGCATCTTTCAGTTGCCCTAAAATTTGTGACTCGCCAAGTACCATCGAATCCAGTCCTGAGGCAACTCTAAACAAATGATTGCTGGCCTGTTGATCGGTGTGCTGATAAAAGTAAGGGCTTATGTCCTGATGATTCAGGCCATGGAAACTGGAAAACCACTGCTGCACAGTGACTAAATCATTTTTAGCAATATCACAGTAAATTTCGGTACGATTACAGGTAGAAAGGATGACACCTTCTTTTACATCAGGCAGCCGGAATAACTGTTGCAAAGCAACAGGTAGTTGTTCAGGCGCAAATGTGACTTTTTCGCGAATGTCTACAGGTGCGGTTTGATGGTTAATGCCGAGCGACAGAATGGGCATACTTTGAAGTATAATAAAGCGAACTGGTAATTTTCAGGTATTGATACCCTAATTACAATAGCTGACAACAATTAGAATCAATTGACAGAATGTAAATGTGGAAATTGCTGAACCAAAATTCAAAAAATGAAACGAATAGCTATACTTAAAAATAGTACTGGGATGATTTGTACGATAGATAAACTTTTCGCTGATGAATCTCAATGCTACACTCAAATACAGACTCTGAAAACAAGATAGATGAAAACTATGCTAAAAGGATTGGGAAATCACCAGGTTATGTCGGCCATTATGGCCTTGTTTATATTGCTGATTTCCGCCTGCAGTACACCGGGTAAACCAACCAGCTCTTTAACACCAATGCAAACAGCAAAAGTGGAGATAAGACCCAGCGAAGTATCCACAGACTCACCTGAGAATAACCCGGTCTATCTACTGCTAGTGGCAGAAATGGCGCTTCATCAGGGTCAAACTGATCTTGCTGTTCAGAATTATCTTTCGCTAGCCAAAAGCCAGAATAATAGTGAAATTGCAGAAAGAGCAGTAAGAGTCGCTATTTATGCCAGGCAGTTTGATGCTGCCATTGTCACCGCAAAGCGATGGATCGAGCTTGCACCAGAAGATGACGAGGCTCGTCAGATTCTGGCCTCAATCTATATTCGTCGTAACGATTCAACTGAAGCCTTTATCTATCTGGATGAGATCATTTCATCTAAAAGCGGTGAGATGCAGAAAAAGACACTGGTTAAACTTATGGGTATTCTGGCACGGGAAAAAAATACCAAAACAGTACTCGAAGTTGCCAAAAAGATTGCGGACAAGTATCAACATAATGCTTATGCCGCTTATCTATATGGCATGTTAGCCGCTCAGGCCAATAAACCTAAACTGGCATTAATGTTCCTGGATAATGCACTGGCGATTCAGGATATCCCCGGTGCTCACAGCAATCGAGCAAAAATGTTGATCAAACTGGGCAGGCGTGAAGAAGCTCTGGTCAGTTTGCATCAAGCCGTATTAAACAACCCTAACCACCAAAAGTTGCGATTAACCTATGCTCGATTGCTGGTTGATCTGAAACAATTCGATGCTGCCCGAAAAGAATTCGAAGAGCTCAACCAGATAGCACCTGATGATGCCGATCTGCTTTATTCGCTTGCCCTGTTAACGATGGAATCGAAACAACTGGATTCTGCCGAAAAATATTTGCGCAGATTGCTTGAGTTGAAAAAACACCTCAGTGAATCCCGATATTATTTAGGTAGAATCAATGAATCACGTAAAAATCATCAACAGGCAATCTCCTGGTATGAACAGGTTGAATCGGGTGAGTATCAATTTGATGCCAGATTACGCGCAGCAAGATTACTAGCTGAATCTGGACAGCTTCAGCAGGCTCGCGATAAACTGAAGAATATGGCCGATGCCAGTCAGTCAAAAGCATCTCTGGTTCGAATTTATCTGACACATGGAGAGATACTGAGAATTGCCAAAGAATATCATGCAGCTATGGATGTTTATGATCTGTCGCTGAAAATTGTGCCGGGCAATACCGATTTACTCTATGCTCGAGCACTGACCGGCGAAAATATTGGGCGTGTGGATATACTGGAAAGAGATATCCTGGTGATTCTCAAAACTGAACCGGATAATGCCTATGCACTCAATGCAATCGGTTTTACGCTAGCAGATAGAACTGACCGAATTGATGAAGCCTACGCCTATTTAAAACGGGCGATCACGATTACACCAGATGATCCAGCCATAATTGATAGTTTTGGCTGGGTGAATTATCGCATGGGTAATTTCACGGAAGCCGTGCGGCTTTTGCGTAAAGCGCTTTCAGGCCAGGAAGATGCCGAAATAGCCGCGCATTTGGGCGAAGTGCTCTGGGTATCAGGAGAAACAGGTGAGGCCAAACAGGTTTGGCGCAAGGCATTGCAAAAAACACCCGATGATCACTTTTTACAGCAAGTTATGCAGCGTTATATTCCTTAACTTACAATGAAATTCTGGCTTGTACTGTTGAGTCTACAGTTTGTTGGCTGTGCGGTTACTAAAGATTTTCCAGTTACTGATCAAAGTAATAAGCTGTGGCAACAGCGAAAGAATATTATGGCAGCTGTGGAAAGTTGGGACATTCGGGCCAGAGCTGTTTTTTTTGATCGCGAAGAAGTCTATAACCTGGATATTCACTGGTTTCAAAATAAAAATGACTTCGAAATTACGCTACAGGCTCCCTTTGGCCAGGGAACAGTCAAATTAGAAAGTATCGAAGACCGTGTTATCCAGAAACAGGTAAGGCTAACCATGCCAGACCAGAAAATCTACCATCGTGTCTCAGCTGAGCAACTACTAAGAGATATATTAGGATGGTCGATACCCGTAAATGGTTTAAAATTCTGGATCAGGGGGATACCACATCAACAGTCAAGCTTTGAGCCAGAAATCAACTTTTCAGGTCAATTGAAAACCTTGAATCAAGATGGCTGGTGGATCAATTATCTGGAATATGAACAAAGTAATTTAGCGTCACTACCTAATTATAAAATTCCCAGCCAGATTTATCTAAAAAACAGTGAATATGCGCTTAAATTGGTAATCGATCAGTGGACCGGCAAATCATTGCAAAACGACACCAATGAATTATTCCCCGCATTCTGATCCAGATAATCAGTTGCAGTTAGAATCCCCGGCAAAACTAAATTTGATGCTGCATATCACGGGTCGTCGTGAAGATGGTTTCCATCTTTTACAAACGGTGTTTCAATTTATTGACCTATCCGATCAATTACTATTTCAGATGTTATCAACAAATGAAATAAAACGCATTTCTGGCAATGAGATTGTCGATGAAGAGAACGATTTATGCGTCAAAGCGGCCAGATTACTGCAACAAAAATTCAATGTTGGATCAGGCATTTCGATTAGCATTAAAAAAAATATTCCAATTGGCGGCGGGCTAGGCGGTGGCAGTTCCAATGCGGCAACCACACTGATGGCATTAAATAAACTGTGGAAATTACGGTTGAATCAGCAAGAGCTAATGAAAATTGGATTGCAATTAGGTGCCGATGTACCCATCTTTATTTATGGTCAGTCGGCCTGGGCATCTGGTGTTGGTGAGCAGTTAGAATCGATAGAATTGCCAGAATGTTGGTATCTAGTGATATACCCCAATATTTTTGCCTCAACAGGGGAAATTTTTAATGCTGATGAATTGACACGCGATTGTCTTCCCATCACAATACGCGCCTTTCTGCAAGGTGCAGGCAGTAATGTGTGCCAGGCAATTGCCTGTAAGCTTTATCCTGAAATTGGTTTGGCCATGAAATGGTTAGATGAATATGCTCAAGCAAGAATGACCGGTACAGGGGCTTGTGTTTTTGCTGCATTTCAAAACCAGCGACAGGCCGAAGTTGTGAAAACAAAACTTCCACAAAAATGGGCTGGTTTTGTCGTTCAAGCAATGAATATTAATCCAGTAACTCAACAGTTATTGAATAGTTAAATATCCTGGTCTGGTTAGGGCGGGATTCAGAGGTTTAAAAGTTAATTGGGCCGTCGCCAAGCGGTAAGGCACCAGGTTTTGATCCTGGCATGCGCAGGTTCGAATCCTGCCGGCCCAGCCATTTTAATATTGTCCGGTATGGTTTTTCCACATGACAAATAGTCAGTCAGCGAATGATATTTCAAATGATTTAATGCTGTTTTCGGGAAATGCAAACCCCGAACTCACTCGATTAATCGTCAAGCACCTGGATTTACGCCTGGGTAACGCCGTCGTTGAAGCTTTCAGTGATGGCGAGATATCGGTTGAAATCATGGATAATGTCCGTGGTAAGGATGTATTTATCGTACAACCAACTTGTGCACCCACGAATGATCATTTGATGGAGCTGATGGTGCTTATCGATGCTGTGAGACGTGCATCTGCATCACGAGTAACGGCAGTTATTCCGTATTTTGGTTATGCACGCCAGGACCGACGGGTAAGATCAGCAAGGGTTCCGATTACAGCAAAGGTGGTGGCTAACATGCTATCCAGTGTTGGCGTAGATCGTGTGCTAACGATTGATTTGCATGCCGATCAAATACAGGGTTTTTTCGATCGTCCTGTGGACAATGTTTATGCTTCGCCAATTTTGCTCGGAGATATCTGGAAACAAACTTATCCAGATATGATTGTAGTGTCACCGGATGTCGGGGGCGTAGTCAGGGCGCGAGCTGCCGCCAAGCAGCTAGGTGACGCCGATCTTGCGATTATTGATAAAAGACGGCCTAAACCGAATATGGCGAAGATAATGAATATCATTGGCGAGGTCAAAGGTAAAACCTGCATCATTGTCGATGATATGGTCGATACAGCAGGCACGCTATGTCAGGCTGCTGATGCTTTGAAAGAACGTGGCGCGATCGGGGTTTTCGCTTATTGTACCCATCCGGTATTGTCGGGTAATGCGATAAAAAATATTGCCGAATCGTCGCTTAATAGTTTAATTGTAACGGACACAATTCCGTTATCCAGAGAAGCGAATCTCTGTACAAAAATTCGCCAGGTTTCAGTATCCTGGTTGCTGGCGGAATCAATCCGTCGCATCCATCTGGAAGAATCAGTCAGTTCATTGTATATGGATTGATGATCTAGCCCCTCCTGGTCGCAAGGAGGGTTTCCGCGTTACGCGGTTTTTTTATATTTTGGAGACAGTTATGTCAGATAGAATCACGCTGAATGCTGAACCGAGAACAGACTTGGGGAAAGGTGCGAGCCGCCGCCTGAGACGTTCTGGTTTGGTACCGGCAGTTATTTATGGTGCGAATTCGGATCCTGCTTCTTTAACACTGCAACACAAACAAATCATTCATGAGCTGGAAAACGAATCGATTTACACACAGATTATTGATCTGAAAATCGATAAACAAACTGAAGAGGTTATATTGCGTGATCTACAGCGCCATCCTTTTAAACAGATGATTTTGCACGCCGATTTTATGCGTATCGACAAGAAAAAACCGATTCATGTTACCGTACCAGTCCATACGCTTAATGCAGATATTTGTCATGGTGTGAAAATTGAAGGTGGAATGTTGACTCATCTGACCACAGAAATTGAAATCGTGTGTCTGCCAAAAAACCTGCCTGAATATCTGGAGATTGATGCCACCGAACTGCATCTTGGTGACAGCCTGCATTTGACAGATATTGTCATGCCAGAAGGTGTTGAAATCGTTGCTCTGACTTATGGAGATGATCATGATACCGGCGTTATAGCTGTTACCAAAACCAGGGAAATTAAGGATGAAGATGAAGATGAAGTTTCTGAAACTGAAGCTGATGCTGATTCTGATGAGGGTGAAGAAGAGAAACAAGCTGAAGAGTAGGTCTGGTCCGCAGTGGCTGCCAGAAAAGCAGATATCCATCTAATTGTCGGCCTCGGTAATCCCGGGGCCGATTACCAATCGACGCGGCATAATGCAGGCTTCTGGTTGCTGGATGAAATCGCCAGTAAGTTTTCAGCTGTTTTTCGCACAGAAAAAAAATTCTTTGGAGAAACAGCGCGCTTAAGCGTTGGTGACAGGGATGTGCATCTACTCAAACCTCAGACTTTTATGAATAAAAGTGGTCAGGGAGTAGCAGCGCTGGCGAACTATTTCAAAATTCAACCACAGCAGATTTTAGTCGCACACGATGAGCTGGATTTATCACCCGGTGATAACCGCCTTAAAGTGGGTGGCGGCCATGGTGGGCATAACGGGTTGAGAGATATTATTAGTCATCTGGCGGACAGAGAATTTTTCCGGTTAAGAATAGGTATAGGTCATCCTGGCGACCGAAATCAGGTGGTCAATTATGTCTTGCATCAGGCGTCTAAGTTAGATTTAGAGTTGATTCAACAGGCCAATCAAAAAACACTTGATGTTTTACCTACTTTACTGCAGGGCGAATTTGAAAAAGCAATGCAGACCCTGCACAGTAAATAAGACACTACACTACATAGCCGAGGAAATAAAATGGGATTTAAATGTGGCATTGTAGGTCTGCCCAATGTTGGCAAATCGACCCTGTTCAATTCTTTAACCAAAGCCGGTATCGCGGCGGAGAACTATCCTTTCTGTACCATTGATCCCAACGTTGGCATTGTCGAAGTACCGGATCCTCGTTTAAATCAACTGGCTGACATTATTAACCCCAAAAAAGTAATACCAACCACGATGGAATTTGTCGACATTGCCGGGCTGGTTGCCGGCGCTTCCAAAGGTGAAGGTCTGGGCAATCAGTTTCTTGGACATATTCGTGAAACCGATGCAATAGCACAGGTTGTGCGCTGTTTTGATGATGACGATATCGTGCACGTCAACAATAAGATTGACCCCTTGAGTGATATTGAAACCATCAATACCGAATTACTACTGTCAGATATGGAGTCAATTGAACGCCAGCTTCAACGCGCGAGCAAACTGGCGAAATCGAATGATAAAGACGCGAAAGCACAACTGAATTTTATCCAGAAATTGCTGGCACATGTTGAACAAGGCAAGAGTGTACGCAGTTATGAAATTGAAGACATACAGCAGCAATGGTTGCAAGCACTGCATCTGATTACAGCTAAACCCACTCTTTATATTGCCAATGTCTCTGAAGATGGATTTGACAATAATCCCTATCTGGATGTGTTAAAGGACTTTGCCGAGAAGGATGGCGCTGTAGTGGTAGCGGTTTGTGCTGCAATCGAAGCAGACATCGCAGAGCTGGAAAGTGAAGAAGCCACTGAGTTTTTGCAGGAACTGGGACTCAGCGAACCGGGTTTGGATCGTGTAATACATACCGGCTATAAGTTATTAAATTTACAAACATTTTTTACTGCCGGAGTGCAGGAAGTTCGTGCCTGGACTATCTCTGTCGGAGATACCGCACCGCAGGCAGCGGGTCAGATACATACCGATTTCGAAAAGGGCTTTATCCGTGCTGAAGTTATATCTTATGATGATTTTCTTTCATGTAATGGTGAACAGGGTGCCAAGGATGCTGGTAAATGGCGGCTTGAAGGTAAAACCTACGTAATGGCGGAAGGCGATGTAGTCCATTTTCGTTTCAATGTTTGATTTGAATTTCACGGGCCACTTTTTTTAATCCAACCTCCATCGGTATTTCAAGCGTAAATCTCGTACCTTGACCGGGTTCGCTATCACATTGTATGCGGCCTTTCAAGGAAGTAGTAACAAGGTTGTAAACGATATGCATACCCAATCCACTACCTCCAGTGCCACGTTGAGTAGTGAAAAAAGGCTCGAATATTTTATCGGTAGTTTTTATATCCATGCCTTTTCCATCATCACTATATTGAATAGTGATTACTTTCCTGTTTCGACGTGCCTCAATGGCGATAATTCCCCATTGTCCCTTGTCATAGGCATGAATCAGAGTGTTGAAAATAAGATTTGTAAATATTTGTGAAAGCGCCCCGGCACTGCTGACCATTTCAATCTTAGCTGGTATATTAATCTGAATTTCGTGCTGTGTTTTTTTCAATTCAGGTCCCAGGCTCAGCATAATTTCGTCGATGTAATCTTTGAGATTAAAGCGCCGAATTTCTTCACTACTTTGATCAACCGCGACCTGCTTAAAACTGCGAATCAATTCTGATGCACGTTTCAAATTGTTGAGGATAATATTGCTGGCATCTTTAGCATCGTTTATATATTCCTCTAAAAATTCACGTGTAAGACTTTTGTCAGCATTTCTACGAGATAGCTCCCCGATTTCCTGGTGCAGGTGGGAGGCGGCAGTCACACCAATGCCAACCGGAGTATTGATTTCATGAGAAACACCGGCAACCAGGCCGGCAAGAGATGCCATTTTTTCTGATTCAATCAGTTGGGACTGGGTTTGTTTAAGGCGTTTAATTTGTTTAGCCAAATCGTGCTGTGCCTTTTCAGATTTAATACGAGCCATTTGCAGGACTTCTTCGTTTTTAAACCGCAGGCTGGCATCCCGGATTACCAGAATACTAAATAACCGGTCTTCAAGTATCATGTTACTGATCGTTAGATCGAATGGGAAAGTTCTGTTGGTTGGTAACAAACCTCTTGCCGTAATTGCAAAAGTCTTACTTTCCTGTTTCGATTGTGTTGCCGAAATTCCATCTAATATAGTTTTACGTATTTCTTCATCCAGATTTGGATCAATTAGAGAAAAAAAGTTTTTGCCAATGATATCTTTGGAATTGAAACGAAAGATTTTTTCAGCTGCTTGATTGACTGTATCAATTTCAGCCAGTTGATTGACGACAATGATACCTTCGCCAGCATTTTGTAAAATTGAGACCAGGCGATGTTGGCGAAGCTGAATTTGTTTCTGCATATTGGTGAAAGAATTGATGAGTAAATCAATCTCTAAAGAGCCTACTTTTTTCAGCTTTCGCGACGTTATATCTCCCTCTTCAAGATTCATAGCAGAGGAAATATTGACCAGGGGTCTTCGAATCATAAATTCGATAATAAAATAGGTCAACAAGAGCAAAATCAACATGATGGCGGCGAATAACCAGAGAAAATTAGATAACTGACTGGAGGCAAGGGCAGAATTTTTTAGATTGGTTGCATAGAGAACTTCCAGCCTACGTTCCAGAATGGTGGTATGGCTGATCAGTTTTTTGATTAGTGGTTTGATGACATTGATTGCAAGGTGTACGTCATGACGCCAGTTGGGACTAAGAAGTATTTCTTTTAACAACTTTGTTGAAATAATTCGTTCGTCAATTGCCTGTTTAATATTATCCATTGAGATAGAAAATTCGAAATCATCTTCCAACAATTGTTGATATGTTTGCAATTGAAGATATTTTTTATCAATATCATTTTTAAATACTTTCTGATTGTCATCCAGGTATTTTATTGCAGCTTTAGGGTTGCCAAATATTCCAGTTCGACTTGAGATCATCAAGCGAGTTGAGCTGATGCTTCGTTGCCAGGAAAGTTTTAATTTGTAGATATCAGCAATTAGTGAAGTAAGACCTGGTACATTTTTGAACTCTTCACTTAGGTTTTCTAGTATCAGAATTTCGGTGTTAAAAAAATCGGTATTGGGATCGATGCGATTTAGAATTGTTTGAAGTGCAGGAAATCGCTCCGTATTGATGAAATTACTTACCCGGAGAATTTCTTCAGAGACCGAAACAAATCTTTCCTTCAGATTCAGATACTCTTGTTTCAGGACTTCGTTATTTTGTATCATCCTATTATTTTTAAGCGCTGCTATTTGACGCTCAATCTCATTTAAATACGGATTTATTGCGCGCTTGTCGGTCGTTTCCAACGTTAAAAGGTGCTTAAATACCAGGCCTTCGAGTTCGCCCACAGGAAACTTGATAGCAGTAATCAGTCTTCTCAACTCATCGTGTTGGGCTACGATTTCGACGCTATACTCATGGGTTTGTTGAAATAATGACTGGCCATAAATAGCGATATTGAGAATAATTGTGAATGCCAGGCCGGCACCAGCTAATACAATTGATTTAATACTGCTAAAATACTTTACTGAATTAGGCATTTAAAAAGTCTAGTTTAAAATGAGTGTTTTTTTTAGATAATCAACTATATTTGTTATCAAAGACATAAGTTAATTCATTGTGACAAATACCCTACTATTTAATGCACCCGCTGATAGAACTGACCGTCGTGGTCAGGAACATTGGAAAGTACTAGTGGCTGATGATGAGCAAGGTGTTCATGATGTCACCAGATTAGCTTTGAAAAAGTTTGATTTTCAGGACAAGAAAATTGAATTTTTCCATACATTTTCAGGTCAGGAAACCAGAGAGTTTTTAACCAAAAACGATGATATTGCCGTCCTGCTACTGGATGTAGTGATGGAGGATGATGACGCTGGCCTTAAGACGGCAGAGTATATTCGCAACACGTTGAAAAACAGCCTCGTACGAATCATTCTCAGAACAGGTCAGCCGGGTGCAGCGCCCGAAGAAGAAGTCATTCGAAACTATGATATTAATGACTATAAGGATAAAACAGAACTTACCGTACAAAAGCTGAAAACCACGATGTATTCTGCACTGAGGTCATATCGTGATCTAAGAGCACTAGAGCAACATCGGAAAGGTTTAAGCCGGGTAATCGATTCAACTTCAAATTTATTTCAGAAATATGAACTCTCGGAGTTTGTTTCGGGCATTCTGGAGCAAATTTCTTCTGTGATTGGGCTTGATAGTGAATTGATGATGGCGACTGGATCAAAGTCTATTTTTTTGGCTGGTTGTGATGAAAATGATATAGAACAGGATCAATTACCGAAGATTGTTTCTGGTTCAGGGCGGTTTCGCGATGCCAAAGGGAAATATATTGACGAGGTCTTACGTCACGATGACCTGGTGACTATTTTAAAGTCGATTAAGCAGCAGGAATCGATCATTGATACAGAAAATTGCGTTTTTTTCTTTAGCAATCACAGGGGGCAAATTGGATTAATCTACCTGACCGAGTGTAACAATATTAGTGACGTTAGTTTAAACCTAATGAAGTTGTTCTCAACCAACATATCGATTGCTTATGATAATGTTTCGCTGTATCAGGAAATCGATGATACTCAAAAAGAAGTCCTGTTCCGTCTGGGCACCATTGCAGAATTTCGTTCCAAAGAAACCAGTCAGCATGTTAACCGAGTTGCTCGGTATTCAGAATTATTAGCATTAAAATATGGCTTAAGCGAAACAGAAGCCAAATTAGTTCGCATGGCCTCACCGATGCACGATATTGGTAAAATCGGTATTCCGGATAGCATTTTACAAAAGCCAGGCAAGTTAACTGATGATGAGTTTAAGGTAATGAAAACACATTGTCAGCTCGGTTTTGACATGCTTGATGGATCAGATAGACCTGTGCTTAAAACAGCGGCGACGATAGCGCTGGAGCATCAGGAAAAATGGGATGGCAGTGGTTACCCTCAGGGGCTCAAAGGCGATCAGATACATATCTATGGGCGGATAACAGCGTTGGCTGATGTGTTTGATGCGCTTGGTAGCGAGCGCTGCTATAAGAAGGCCTGGCCACTGGAAAAAATTCTAGAATTATTTCGCGTGCAGTCAGGAAAGCATTTTGACCCACAGTTGATGGGTTTGTTTTTTGAAAATCTGGATCAATTTTTGGTCATCCGTGATCGGCTGGCGGATGATTAATTCAGATTAAGATCAGAGTTCGATTATAGTCCCGACGCCACCATCGGTTAGTAGTTCCAGTAAGACAGAATGTTTCACTCTACCATCGATAATATGGCTGGTTTTTACGCCAGATTTAACTGCGTCTAATGCACAACTTACCTTAGGTAACATGCCACCATGAATGATACCTTCATCGATTAATTGATCCGTTTTATTTGCATTCAGGCCGGTCAGTAATTGATCCTTGTTATCCAGAACACCTGCTGTATTGGTCAGCAGTATCAGTTTTTCGGCATTGAGAACAACAGCCATTTTCCCAGCAACAATATCAGCATTAATATTATAGGAAGCTCCATCTCTACCTACGCCAATGGGTGCGATGACTGGAATAAAATTATCATCATCCAGCATACGAACCACGGATGGATCGATACTTTCGACTTCACCAACATGACCCAGGTCGATAATTTTTGAAGTAGCGTCTTTTTTGTTCACGGGCAACTTCAACGGTATGGCATTGATCAGGCCACCATCTTTTCCGGTCAGTCCCACAGCTCTTCCCCCGTTGGCATTGATGAGTGAAACGATCTCCTTGTTGACCAGACCGCCTAGCACCATCTCAACTATATCCATAGTTTCTTTATCGGTGACTCGCATGCCTTCAATAAACTTGCTTTCCTTGCCAACGCGTTCAAGTAGTTTACCAATTTGTGGGCCGCCACCATGCACGATGACCGGATTGATGCCGACCTGTTTGAGCAGCACAATGTCCTGGGCAAAGCTGTTTTTCAAAGCTTCATCGACCATCGCATTACCGCCGAATTTGATGACGATAGTTTTACCATCGATGCGTTGGATATGCGGTAAAGCCTCGATCAGAATTTCTGCAATTGTATTTTTACTAAAAGCCATAGTAGTGCTCTAATGACTGCCAGAATGTCCAAAACCACCCGCGCCACGCTCACTCTGGTCAAATTCTTCAACAATATCGAATTGCGCCTGAATAACGGGAACCAGCACAAGCTGCGCCAGACGTTCACCAACAGTTAGAGTAAAAGGTTCGTTGCCGCGATTCCAGCAGGAAACAAATAACTGGCCCTGATAATCAGAATCGATCAGACCAACCAGATTGCCAAGTACGATTCCGTGTTTATGTCCAAGTCCGGAACGTGGCAGAATCATCGCCGCCAGAGAAGGGTCAGCAATATGAATTGCCATGCCGGTAGGAATCAGCTCGGTCTGACCGGGTTGCAGGGTGATATCTTCATCTATACAGGCGCGCAGATCGAGGCCTGCTGAGCCAGCAGTTGCATATTCAGGCAATGGTAGTTCACGACCGATACGATTATCGAGGATTTTGAGTTCAATTTTTTGCATTTAAGGACGTTATTATTGTGTTTTGTTCTCATTATACTCATCAGCAAGCAATTCTATAAGCTGTTTCGCAATTTCTGTTTTTGATGTTCGAGCTAATTGTTGTTTGCCGGTTACGGTGAGTAAAGTGATCGCATTGCTGTCTGCATTGAATGCAGATAATTCACCGCCAACCTGATTGACGGCAATCATATCGAGATTTTTCAGCTGTAATTTATTCATCCCATTTTGTTCGAGATTTTCGGTTTCAGCTGCAAATCCCAGGCAAAAAGGTCGATTGGTTAAAGCTGAAACCGATTGTAGAATATCGGGATTTTTTACCAGCTCTAAATTCATGTTCGCGTCGTTTTTTTTAATTTTGTGCTGGGCAATATTATTGATGCGATAATCGGCAACTGCAGCCGTGGCAATAAAAATATCCTGAGAACCAATTTGCTCATGCACTGCATCAAACATTTGCTGTGCGCTGGTTACCGATATAAACGTTTCGGTTTGAGGCCGGGGTATTGATACCGGACCGCTGATCAAAGTCACTTTTGCACCTGCCTGAGTAGCCGCGTTGGCTAGTGAGTAACCCATCTTGCCGGAGCTATGATTACTAATGTAACGTACCGGATCAATCGATTCCTGAGTTGGTCCGGCAGTGATCAGTACTTTTTTTCCCTGCAAAACGCCAGGTTGAAAAAATAACTCGGCATGCTGTTGTAACTCAGAAGCCTCCAACATGCGACCATAACCTTCATCACCACAGGCTTGCTCTCCCTGAGCTGGTCCCCAGATGAGGAACTGTCGGTTCAGTAGCTGTTGAAGATTGGCTTGAGTGGCGTCCTTGTGGTACATCTTTTCATTCATTGCAGGCGCAATGGCGATAGCTGACAAACTGGCCAAACAAATAGTTAACAGCAGGTTATCAGCCTCACCATGATTAAGTTTTGCAATGGTATTTGCACTCGCAGGGGCGATTAAGATTAATTCCGCCCAGCGCGCCAGCTCGATATGGTCCATCGCCGTCTGGTCCTGTTTGGCAAATGCATCGATATAAACCTGATGTCCAGTCAGGGTCTGGAAAGTGAGTGGCTGGATGAATTCCTGAGCTGCTGGTGTCATCACCACGCGTAAATCGACACCTTGTTTGATCAGCAGGCGAGCAAGCACAGCCGATTTGTAGGCAGCAATACCGCCTGTGATGCCAAGCAGAATTTTTTTATTTTGCAGATTATTCATCGACTCTATTTTATCCTAAACAGGTGAACAGCGACGCATCTAAAATTTATAATATTTCATATACTTATCAATCATTTTAACGATCAACTGATCTGTTCGGTTAATCAAAGGAAAATATAAAAAGGGAAGAAACATGTCAATTAGTGACTGGCCTAGCGCCGAACGACCTCGCGAAAAACTCATTAACAAAGGCGCAGCCAGCCTCTCCGACGCAGAATTGTTGGCCATATTCCTCAGAACAGGTTTAAAAGGCATGTCAGCTGTCGACCTCTCACGAGAGTTATTGAAAACTTTTGGTTCTCTTCGTGCGTTATTAAAAGCAAATCAGCAGGAGTTCTGTGCAAACAAGGGTCTGGGCAATGCTAAATTTGCACAGTTACAAGCGGTGCTGGAAATGGCAAAACGTCATCTATTCGAATCACTTGGTCGCGACCAAGGCCTGACAAGCCCGCAGGACACACGCGATTATTTACTCAGTCAGTTACGCGATAAACCTTATGAAGTCTTCGCCTGTGTGATGCTGGATAACAAGAATCGCGTGATTTGCTATCGTGAATTATTTCGGGGAACGATAGATGGTGCCAGCGTGTATCCACGTGAAGTTGTCAAGCAGGCGCTGGCTGATAATGCCGCAGCTGTCATTCTGGCGCACAATCACCCCTCTGGTGTCGCTGAACCGAGTCAGGCTGATATTCAAATTACAGAGCGCCTGAAACAGGCCCTGCTATTGGTTGATATTCGGGTTCTCGATCATTTTGTTATCGGTGATGATGTGGTGTGTTTTTCTGAGCGGGGGTTGATTTAAATAATATTCTGAGTAAATGTACAAAGATGTAAATGCAGTAGGATGTGGTGAGGTACGAACCGCATCAATAGCGATCACATATTAATTCTTCTTATTTTCGGTACTTGAATCGCCCAGCGTAATTTCCATATCGCCCTGCTCCAGTAGCCGGGCAGATATTTCCTTTTGTACAGAGACACCAAGCTTTTTAAAATCACCCACCCGTTTGACCAGGTTGCCACGGCCTGAGACGAACTGGTTCATGGCTTTGTCGTAGGTTTGTCGGGATTTATCGAGCTGGACACCAAGTAGTTCCATATTTTCCAGGAATAGACGTAGTTGGTTGTAAACTTTCTGCGCCTGTTCGGCAAGTTTGGCAGTATGTTTGGTCTGATCTTCAAGTCGCCATAACTGGCGCACGATGTTGAGGCTGGTCAAAAGTGTAGTTGGTGTAGTGATCAACACACGTTGTTCTATCGCTTTATGGAACAGGGTTTCATCAAATTTGATTGCCTCGACAAAAGCAGATTCAATCGGCACGAACATAAACACCATTTCTGGCGAGTTGAGACCGGGTAGGTCAAAGTAGTTTTTACTGGACAGGTCGTTCATGCGATCACTGAGAGCGTTGATATGTTCTTTAATTGCTTGTTGCCTTTCCTCCGGATCTTCGCTATTGACGTAACGGGTATAGGCATTGAGTGAAACTTTGGCATCCACCACCAGATGTTTGTTGTCCGGTAGGTGAATAATGACATCTGGCCGGCGACGACCATCTTCGGTATTGAAGCTGGTCTCGCGGGAATAATCTTTACCCGGCTGTAGGCCGGATCGATCCAGCACATTTTCCAGAATTAACTCTCCCCAGTTTCCCTGGGTTTTCTTTTGCCCTTTGAGTGCTGTTGCCAGTTGATGCGCTTCATTCGTCATCTGCTGATTAAGCTGGTGAAGTTGCTTGAGTTCTGATTTTAGTTCGGCACGCTGAGTCAGGTCTTTGCTGTGTATTTCTTCTACTCTGCTCTTGAAATCTCCGACTTGTTGTCGAAATGGTTTGAGGAAGAGATCCAGTCCCTGTTTGCTTTGCTCGCTAAACTGGTGCTGGCTGTTCTGTAGAACCTTAGTTGCCAGATGTTCGAAATCGGTGATGAGTTGCTTTCTGTTTTTTTCGATTTCTTTTAGTTTTTCGTTGTTGTACTCGCGCTCTTTCTGATTTTCAATTTTGAAGGATTGTATTTGTTTATCAGAATCATGAAGAGCTTCCGTCAGTTCTTTGTTTTCATTGTGTACAAGGCGAACATTTTCATTCAATTGTTGCAATTGTTGTTCATATTGCTGTTGTTTTTCGCCTTGTTGGTTTAGTAGAAACTTTTCCTGTTGTTCGAGTAGTGCGTGGTTTTTTTCCAGTATTCGGTTTTCTTTTTCTAGCTGTGCAAGCCGGGCTTCAAACTTTAGTCGAATTTTATTTAGCTGAAACCGGAACAACAGATAACAAAACAGGCCAGTGGTCAGCAGGATTGTAAGAAAAAATTGCCAGTCGAATGTAGCCAGAAAATCAGAAATTAAAATTTGTATATCCACGGATTAAAAGCAATTAATATTTTGTACAGAACACTACACCAGGGTCAGACATTAAACCATTATTTTGTCACTAACTTAGACGATCCAGTTTGAGCAGTTTGTTATTGTCATCCGTCTCAATTTTAAACCAATCATCAATCCCGTTTGCAGTGATAAATTCTCGAAAATTTGAAGCAGGAATTTGTAGACGTTCCCCGCTTTCACTGACGACCAGAATATTCCTGGCGCTTCCCTGATAGAAATTCTGAAATTGCTGTGGCGTTAGTTTTAGATGAAATCGATATGAGCAGGACATCTGAACAGTCAAATTGTTAAGTTGAATAAATTTTAGCAGAATACATTGTTCGGTCAGTTTAAATAAGCCAGATATTTTAGATACAACTTAGGCGACATTCTTCATCAAGATTAAAGCTAATTGAGCTAACTTGTTAACAGTAAAGAAGAAATTAAGTTATCCACAAAATCTGTGGATAACTCTGTGTACAAAATCACAAAACAAGGCTGAGAACCGCATTAAGTGGAGGTTTTTATTAATTTGGTGAAAAATTGACTACATTTAGAAACACTAGGAAAATCAATAACTTAATAAATATAAGTGAGTTCTAAATTTACTGGGGAAAAAATTATCCTTAGCCCGTAAAAAATTTGTTCGCTTTGTGGGTATCTTTTAATGTCAAGCGATTATTTAAGTTTTTTTATGAAATTTAGTAAAATTTAGAAATAAAAAAATAAATTAGAAATGAGGCATCACTGGCATAAATTTTGCCCTTATTCGACTAACTCCAACATTTTTTCAATACGCATTAGCTTAACCCACTAAATCAGTTTAATTTAAACTGCCCAACTACCTGTACCAGAGACTCTGTAGCAGTATCGAGATGACCTGATAACTGATGTAGAGAATCAGACTGTTTTTTATTATTTGATGATGCTGAAGACATTTCCAGCACGGAATTATGGATATTGTCGACAGCCACATGTTGTGTCCCCATCAGGTCAACTATATTCAACATAACCGATTTTATGTTATTCGCAACCTGATTATTTGATTTATTTTTATCGGCGACATTATTCAGTAAGACGATATTATTCCTGGCATCATCAACAGCCTGACGTATAGATTTAGATGTACCCACAGCTTGAGTTGTTACAGTTGATATCAGTTCAGATATTTCTTTTGCTGCAGTGCTTGTATGACTGGCAAGGGATCGAACCTCATCGGCAACAACTGCAAAACCTCGACCATGCTCTCCAGCACGGGCTGCTTCTATTGCAGCATTTAGAGCCAACAAATTAGTTTGCTCGGATATACCGCTAATGGTTTGAGTGATGCTGGTAATTTTGTCAGCAATATTTGAAAGCTCTTCGCTTTCAGCAGCCGTTTTTTCCATGTTTGATTGAAAACGGTTAAATTCTGATACTGACTGGTTAATCAGTTCAGCTGTTTCATCCGCCAGATCAGCTGCCTGATCAGCGCTGTCACTGGCCAGACTGACTTTTTCACTGGTTTTGTCAATGGCATTTTTTACAATGGTGGAATTGCTGGTTAAAGAATCAACATTGGTGCTGAGATTGCTGCAGGAATGACTAATTTCATCTGCATTGCTGACAATATTTCTGGTTTCCTTAGAAAGTAAATGTGTGGCCTGTCCAATATCTGAAAAAGACTTTTTCAGTTTTGTGGTGGTTAGTGCAATCGCTTTAAGTGTTTTACCGATTTCGTCGTTGCCCATATTTTCACAATTCAGCATCCGAGTTAAATCTCCCTGTGAAATACTACTCATTAAATCAACAATTTTATTTAGAGGGTCCCCCATCATTTTGGCTGCAACAATAGAAATAATGACGCCCAGTATCATACCAATCGCAAGAAGTATTCCCAGTATGGTCATAAGTTGAATTGATTCACTGTTTGATTTGGACATAGTTTCATCCAATTGCTTGTTGGCCAGTTCAATAATTTCTTCACTTTTTTGTTGTATCTGTTGAATTTGTTCGTTTGATTCTTTCGCCAATTTTAATGCTGCTTCATCATTATTTTTTCTGGCCTGTTTGATTATTTTCAGTTGTGTTGGGCGAAATAAAGTAATCAACTCAATCAGTTCAGTAGTTTCAGTAGAATTGTTAAATGAGGTCTGTAAATTTTGTAAATTTTCTTCCAACATTGAACCAGCACGTATGGAGCCTATGGCACCAAATTTTATGGCCCTTTTTTCATCGGCCGCGATTAGAGACTGAATTGCTTTATCCATTTCGGTAATAGCTATTTTAGCCGCAGCAGCAGCGGATATCCGGCTGGAAGCAGTACGAATTGCTTTTTCAATTACTTCGTTTTGTTGCATCAGGCTATATCCACCAAAAAGAGTGACAACGACCATGCCGGAAATAAATACTGCCGATGCCCCCAGGATTTTTGCTTTAAGGTTTATGTTCGAAAGTAAGTTGATTAAAAAATTCATTTTTTTTCCTTTATTTAGTACTTTATTCTATTAATACAACATTGATACTATTACTGTCCAATGCCAATTAAATACTTCCTCCAGGTGTTTCAAGTTATTAAAAATCAAGAACAGGAAGTTCACTGGAATTAATATATTCTATAGTTAGTAAAGCATAAAAATTATTTATTGCAGGGATATTTCCTGATTGACCACTTTGGTAATAAATTAATTTAATGTTCGCATAATATTATTTATGACCTACACTTGTCCTTGTGTCAACAAATAAACTTATGAGGCAATAAAAATGTTTGATAAAAAATTAATCCTTTCAACTGCTCTAACGACCCTCTGTGTCATGAGTGTACAAGGTTCAGTTCAGGCAGGAACACTCAAAGCAGGTGATGCCAGCTTACAAAAATGGCTAATACCAGATGAAGTTCCTTTCCCAGTGGGTAACAAGCCCAATGCAGCACGAATCGATCTGGGTAAAAAACTGTTTTTTGATCCACGCTTGTCAGGAGACGGGAATATGAGCTGTGCCAGTTGTCACAGTCCTTTGTTCGGTTGGTCAGATGGTTTGCCAACTGCAAGAGGCAGTAAAAGCAAAGTGCTGGATCGTGCTTCGCCAGTAGTGACAAATACGGCATTCAATTCCACACAAATGTGGGATGGTCGCAAAAAATCACTCGAAGATCAGGCAATGGGTCCGATGGAAGCAGCAGTAGAAATGAACATGGATATTGGCAAGTTATTTACGTGGCTCAAGTCCAGCAAGGGATACAAAGTCGCATTTTCAAAAGCTTATCCAGGTGAAGACATAGGGCAGAAAACGGTATCGAAAGCCATTGCTTCTTTCGAACGAACTATCGTGAGTAATAACGCTCCATTTGATCGATGGATAAAAGGTGATACCAAAGCGATGACAGCGCAGCAGGTAAAGGGTTTTGAGATATTCCTAGATGAAAAACGTGGTAACTGCGCAGCTTGTCATAATGCGCCGAATTTTGTAGATAATGGATTTCACAATATTGGTCTGGCTTCTTACGGTAAGGCAAAGCCTGATATGGGTCGCTATAGTCAGCTTCCATTGCCTGTAGCAAAAGGAGCTTTTAAAACGCCAACCTTGAGAGATATCGAACTCAGTGCACCATATTTTCACGATGGATCTGCTGCAACGCTAATGGATGCCGTCCAGGTCTATGCAGACCATGGCTATGTTGAAGGTAATATCTCGTCTGAAGTCAAAAAAATCAAACTCAACAAACAGGATATGAAAGATCTGGTTGCCTTTTTGAAAGCGCTGACTTCACCACAGGAATCATTCACTTTACCCCAGCTTCCTTTATAACAGGCAGGAGAATACGTCATGAATAAAATAGTAATAACGATGCTAATAATGGTTGTGTCCCAACTGGCGATGGCGGCGGAATTTACCGTCGGTCAAACGGATAAAAGTTTTACCAAACAGACGCTCGAAATTAAGGTGGGCGATGTCGTGAACTTTAAAAATAACGACCCATTTAGTCACAATGTCTATAGCCTGTCAGAAGCGGCCAGTTTTGATCTGGGTTCTTATCCTAAAGGTAAATCACGCAGTGTCACCTTTGATACAGCAGGAACAGTTGAAGTAGGTTGTGCTATCCATATGGATATGATGATGGAAATCATCGTTAAATAGGAGATTGTCATGAAACTATATATGAGTTTATTGCTGTCGCTTATATTTATATCTTCAAGTGCTTTAGCGAAGAATTATATTGAACCCAGGGTGGCACATGGTGCAGAGGTATTTAATGCACGATGTACCATGTGTCATGGCAATGTAGGAATGGGTGATGGTTTGTTACCAAGGTTGGTGGAAAATTATCCAAATACCAGTCTCAGGAAATCCAGGCTGGGTACCGATTCTCATAGCATTCGTGAAGCCATTATTTTTGGCGGAGAGCGAGGTGTGCTGAGCGAACTGATGCCACCATTTGGTGATGAGCTAACCTGGTTGGAGATAGAGTCTCTGGTCATGTTTTTAAGTCTGTTTCACGAGGATTCGGAAAAAGCTCTGACTCATTTATCTACTGCACGCCAGACAAAATCTACTTTGGCAAACCGAGAAAAAGGTCGAGCACTCTATAAAGGACGATGCATCTTATGTCATGGATCCGAAGGTGATGGAAAAGGGAAAATGGCCAAAATTATCAAAAATCCGCCGCCTTTTGATTTTCGAGTCAGTCGCTCTCCCGATAAATATCTCTTGCAGATTATTTCTAAAGGCGGTGAGGCTATGGGACGTTCGCCGAAAATGCCTATCTTTGGCGAAGAACTCGGTGAGCAGGATATCAGAAACCTGATCGCCTACATCAAGGGGTTTCGGGAATAAGGTTTTATGTTAACCGGGTTGGTCGTACAGTTTTGTTGAAATGAGATAATCAACCTGGCCTGCCAAAGGTTTATGATGAAATATCCACTGTCCAAAAGCTTGAAAGAATCTGATACAACAGAAGAAATTGTGTTTGCTCAGCGGCGTATGATTGTAAAATCGCTTGGCTTAGCAGGGTTGATGGCTCCGTTTAGCCCTCAACTATTGGCACAAAGATGTCAGTCTCAGGCGTTTGAAAATCTAGAAGAAACGCCTAACTCTTTGCACCAGATCTCGCATTACAATAACTATTATGAATTTTCGACCAATAAAAAAGCGGTGGCCATATTAGCTAAGAATTTTCCAACTTCGCCCTGGAGTTTAAAAATTAGTGGTGAAGTAAAACAGGAAAAAACGCTTGATCTGGATAGCGTATTAAAACTCAATCCGGTAGAAAGAATATACCGATTCCGCTGCGTCGAAGGCTGGTCTATGGTCATTCCGTGGATGGGAATACCCTTGTGTAATGTTTTAAATCAGGTGCAACTGACATCAAATGCTAAATATGTTCAATTCTTCTCAAAAGTTGATGAAGATAGCATGATCGGCCTTGATCGAACGGGGCTAAGTTTTCCATACCAGGAAGGTTTACGGATCGACGAAGCGATGCATCCGTTGACGCTGTTGGCAACTGGCTTGTACGGTAAAGACCTTCCAACTCAGAATGGTGCACCACTGAGGCTGGTCGTGCCCTGGAAGTATGGATTCAAGGGTGGTAAAGCCATTGTGGAAATCCGGTTAACAGAAAAACAACCGCAAACCAGCTGGAATTTCAGCAGTCCTTCAGAATATGGTTTTTACGCCAATGTGAATCCAAAAATCTCACATCCAAGATGGAGCCAACGCAAGGAAAATCGAATCGGTGAACTCAAAAAAAGAAAAACGCTAATGTTCAACGGTTACGCAGAGCAGGTGGCATCGATGTATCAGGGAATGGATTTAAAGCAGTTCTTTTAGGTTCCTTCTGAACTATGGCGCACTCATTTCAACTGATTCATGAAAATATCAAGAAGGTAAAGGTTGTAGTATTTATTCTCTCTCTGATCCCAGCGTTAGAAATGTTATATCGCTACAATACCGATCAACTGGGTATTAATGGTCTGGAGTATCTAATTCGGACCAATGGTTACTTCGCCATGTTTTTTTTGATCCTCACCCTTGCTATTACACCATTCAGGCGACTGCTGGCATATCTAATGAATCTGTGGCATCTTAAATTTGGTAAGCGCCTTGGTGACTGGAACTGGATAATAAAATTGAGAAGAATGCTGGGGTTGTTTAGCTTCTTTTATGCCGTGCTGCATTTTCTGGTTTTTTTCTACTTTGAACTGGATCTGGAGTGGTCGGATTTATTACTGGAAATTGAAGAACGCCGGTTTATTCTGGCCGGGGCATCGGCTTTGGTTTTGTTGATACCTTTAGCAATTACCTCAACCAACGGCATGATTCGACGATTAAAACAGAATTGGCGTCGGTTACATCGTCTGATGTATCCCATCAGTATTCTGGTTGTGGTTCATTATTTGTGGCTGACCAAACCCGGCGTATATGATGCTCATCCCTATGTTTTTATCGTAGCGGCCTTACTTCTGTTTCGTCTTTTTGCTAAATTTAAAGTGATATTTAAAAGAAATGATGACGGTATGGAAGTTGAACGGCGCTGATTTAATTTGACTAGTACTCACGAGTAAACTGCAACATAAAGCTCTCACTACCACCGGTAGTCACCTGCAATCGAATGTAGGCTGATGTACTGGTGTAATAATCGAGATTGATGCCCTGAGTAAAGTTCTCTTTCAGTTTTATATTGTCACTTGAAGTGTCAGTGCTGATATCTCCATCAATACTTTGATAAAGCACATAAGGCATTAAACGAATATTTTGCAGTTGAGCGCTAAAACCAAAATTTAGTCGGCTGTCGTACCATTCAATTTCTATATCTGGTTGACTGGTATCACCCAGATAAAAGGTGTAGGAAAATTTACTGTGAAAAGAGAATGTTGGCGAGATTTTAAGCGGTAGTCGCAGATAAAGCCCTATAAACTGTGAGTTAAATTTTTGCGCCGGTAACTGGTTGGCGCTTTCTAGCCTCAAGCTCATTTCCCCAAGATAGGCGCCGACTCTAAGATTGCCAGTAGTTTTTTCTTCGGCAGATAAAGTTATTTTTCGGATATGTGTCGGGACTGTTTCAGAACTGATTTGCCAGTCCGTCTCTTCATCGTGAATAGCAAGCGCAATACCCGTAAATGCGGCCTTGCCACTGGATAGATAACAAAGCAGTATCAGAAAAGACAGACCAGTGAATATTCTGGATTGATTACCAGACATTGTAAAATTGGCGTAAACCATCTTGTCCAATATCTGCAGGATAAGTAGTAGCAGTAGATTTTGCTGCTGGGCAATTCAAATTTTGTGTAAAGTCCAGAGCGGCCTTGAGCATCGGTTCTTCGAGGTCACCAAATGCAAAATTAAGGTCATCATTAGCGGCGCAATCGGCTGAGATACCATCAAAGTAATCGCCTTCATCATCAGCATTGAAAATAGCAAAGGTAATAGGGAGCAGCAAATTGTCGCAGAATTCAAATCCATTCTGACCAACCGGTTTGCCAAATGTGGTATCCCCAATTTGTTTCACATTAATATAAGGTTTCAGGCCATTGATGATCATTTCACTGGCCGAGGCAGTTGCCCGTGTAGTGATTATGGTGACTTCGTCGAGACCTAGAGAATTGCTTAAGTTCTCCAGGAAAAAACGACTAGTATCATCCTGATGTTTATCGTTTTTCCTTAACTCGCCAAATAACTCAGCCTGCCCATTGTTTCTCTTAATCAGGCTGGCGAGTGTGTTGGCGACAGAAACCAGACCGCCGCCGTTATAGCGTAGATCGAGAATCAGTTTGTTGGCAAGTTTTGCTTTAAATTCTGAAAAAACCTGATCCAGCTCATCTCTTGAGGTTTCCAGGAAGCTGTTAAAGACCAGATAAGCAATGCGGTCGGTTCCATCTTCAATCACATCACTAAACAAAACCGTATTGATATTGACGATTTCTTTTTCCATATGGATGTCGTCTTCAGTGCCATCCAGGTGTCTTAGACGCATATCTATCGGTTCGCCTTCAAGGCTTTCGCCAAAAATTTCTCCTGAAGAGATTTGCGGGATAATTTGTTCGATTGGGTTACCATTGATACTGAGAATTCTGTCACCACGGGTCATGCCAGCACGACCTGACGGAGAATCAGTGTTAGTAAATTTAATCAACATAATTTCATTGGTCGTGTCAAGACTGAATGAAAAGCCATAACCAAGAAATTCGCCCTCTTCGAATAAGCTGTCAAATGCTGCCACTGTAGTGATAGAAGAGAAACGATCTAAAGGTGTGAATTTCAAAAATTGTAGCGTTTCCTGAGGTGAAGCGAAGTCGCTGTAATTAACCACTTCATCAATTTCACGATACCAGAAATAACGATCTTGCAGGGCTCTGTGCACGAATTCGTTTTGTTCGACGGTGCTGCATCCAGAAATACCAAAGTCTTCTTCATCGTCCGACCCCGAACAAGCTGCCAACAGTAAAGCGATAATAAAAACGAATGTGTATTTGGACATTTTCAAAACAATTTTTTTAGACAAACTATCCGAGTTAAAAGTAGAATGCTTGCGAACTGCATTCTACGCTTTTATAAGTCCCAATCGATTTAACTGATCACTATCACTTATCGACTCACCGGTATTGCTAATCCATTCCTGCACCTCTTTGATAATCTGGTCAGGTTTCTTGCCAGCAGGATCAATCGGTTTGCCAATGACCACTTTAATCGTACCAGGCCATTTTATCCAGCTATGCCGCGGCCAGTACTCCCCGGCATTATGTGCGATGGGTAAAATCGGATAACCGGTCTGCTCAGCCAGAATAGCGCCACCTAATTTATAAGGTTTTTGTTGCAGTGGCATCACCCGCGTTCCTTCAGGAAAAATCATTACGATACGTCCTTCATCCATACGTTGCCTGCCTTCTTTTATC
>Ga0256847_1000311_pt1 | contig 32479 bp, 29 predicted proteins | sample TeddybearmetaG_FD_189099 | JGI IMG/M metagenome (GOLD analysis project Ga0256847, IMG submission 189099) | Hydrothermal vent microbial communities from East Pacific Rise, Pacific Ocean - Teddybear | ecosystem: Environmental > Aquatic > Marine > Hydrothermal vents | place: Pacific Ocean: East...
TTTTATTTTTCAACAAGGCAAAAAACCTGCCTGCCGGCAGGCAGGCGTAGACAATGCAGGGCATTGGCGAGGCTTTTTAACGCTGTAGAAAGATAAAATAACAAATAGAAAATGTTACTTTATTATTGAATCATTCCTAATGCATCATAAGCTAATCTCTTCCGAGGATTAATTGCAGATCTGTTTTTGCCCGGAATGATAAAAAACAAAAAGCAACAATATCCTGACAATAAATTAGAACTTTTTATTAAATATCTCGACACGCTATTTACTTCTGTCAATCAAAAATTAACTGGCGAAAAAGCGGTAATCAGAAGGATGTTGAGTTATTGGGAGTATTTTTCAACGATGTTTCCAAACCCAACTAAGGTCGGTAAGAATAAAAAAAGCCAAAACTTACAAGGTCTATGATGCCGCCGTCAAAGAAATATTAGAAAGCGAAAAGTTTGCCAATTGCTAGAGTCAGTATAATTATTATTTTTAATGATGATTCTTTACCAAATTACTTGGGCAAACGCATCAAGTTTTATTCGTACTGTCATTCAATATGTTACAAATTTGACTATTCAAATATAATGAGAGACATACCCTACTGATAATCTAACATTTACACATTTACATTAATTCTTCTTAATTAAGAAGTTTATCTTTTCAAACAAATATGGTCGCTCGCCGCGACTGGCTTTCATTTTCTCCTTGATGAGAAAACGAAACAAACCTGCCTGCCGGCAGGCAGGAGAATCAAGCCACTAAAAAGGCTCTGCTGCGAATGTGACTGAATGATCTATCATAGATAGTTTGAAGCGAAAGCTTCATAAATGAAGAAACCTGCATTGCAGGATGGGCGGGCCACCCGTCGCTTACGCGTTCTTTCCCTTGTCGACTATCGTCGCCACTCTTCGAGATTAGTCAGTCCCCCACAGTTTAGCGGCATGGCTCTGCTCTTTTTTAATCAGTGTCTTCGACAATAGAGTTATTGGATGCGTAATTTCAGTTTTCTTTTCAAATCCAAATATAATTTTGTAGCTCTATACAGTATTTAGGTGTTGTTCAACATCGAACAACATCGCAATGCTACTCATTACTTGTTACTCGTCTTATGTTAGCGGCTAGGTTCTCTTTTCTGATTTTTTCAATCGACTTTTTAGCGATTTCTCCAATACTAAATTGAGTCGTTTGACTTAAAATCCCATCTTCATCATAAATTTCAGGAACATTTGAATTTGAAGTCAATTGTTCCAATATTTCAATTTCTGATTTATACCCAATTTCACCAAGAGTCCAAATACAATCATAAACTATCATATCATTATTTGATTCGAGCTTTTTTACAATGCTTGAGACTGGTTCTCTTTTTTGAAATTCCGCAAATGTTCGGCAGAGGTTCGAAACTATTGTGTGATTTTCTGAATCATTAAATATGTTGATTAGCTTATCTAAGCTTTCGATTTGCATATTGTCTTTAATGGCCTGAATTGCTATAATTCTTACGTACTCGTTTTCATCATCTAAAGCTTTTTCAAGTAAATACTTTATTTTAGGATAATTTTCCTGATTAAGTTCATAAAGGATATTCTGTCTACCATTAGTTTCTATATTTTTTCTTCTTTGCTTGGCTTTACATCATTTTCCATTGCAGAATCGTTTTTTATGTTCTCAATTTTCTTATTTGCATTAGAACACCCAACTTGAATTAGCATTATCATTATTAGGAGTTTCCACATCCTACTTGTTTTTATCCACATCTTGTTACCTGCTTTTATCTTTTATCTCATCAATAATTTTAGCACTTACCCAGTAAATGTCCTGGTTACTCGTATAGAATAAAAACTTACCATCCTTGGAGACAAAAGGACAAAGCTCATGATTTTCTGTATTTATTTTATCTCCCATATTGATAGATTTTGACCATGTTCCATCAGTATTCTTAACACTGATGTAGAGATCACCCTTGCCGAGACCCTCTGACCGTCTTCCACAAAAAATAATATAAGTTTCCTCTGGATCGACAAAAACATCAGCTTCATATTCTGGAGTGTTGATCGAATCCCCTAGCGGAATTGGTTTTTGAAATTTACCGTCTACAAATTTTGAAGAGTAGATGTCAAAATTAGATTCCATTTTATTTGACGAAAAATACATAGTACCATCGTTTGTGAATGAAATGTAATATTCATTTTTATCTGAGTTTATGTTGAGCCCAGCATTTATCGGATCCGACCATCTCTCACCTAATCTTTCAACATACCATATATCATAATCTTTTAATGCTCCTAAACCATCTAACGCACTTTTGGATATGAAGAATAATTTATTCTCATCGGGAGAAAGAAATGGATCATTATAACCATATCGTTCATGCGCTAAAATCGTTTCTGGCTCGCTCCAATTATTTCCGACAAGTTTGGAATATCGAATCTCTTCTTTTCCATTGACATCCACTCCATAGAAAAATTCGGTTGCTTCTTCATTAAAAACTGACCCAAACTCTGATTCAGTTTCTTTAGAAATAAAATAAGGTGCAAAAATCTCTGGAACAAGTGATGGAGGCTCTTGCTTGAGATACTTGAGACTTTCATCGACTTTCTCGGTACAACTAAATAATAATGTTAAGAATAAAAGGGTGGTGATTTTGGGGTTCATGGATGTTGGAGTTTGGATAATGAAGATAACGGTGCTGCGACATCCGTCGTGCTGACAAAGGAAGCATGATCTTGATGGTCGCCTGTTGTGGGCAGTCTTTTTTAATCTTTATTTCTTTTGATATACTTATTTTCTGATTCTGTACTTTCATTTATGGATTTATCTCTTTCATCAGAAATGATTTCTCCTAATTCATCAATTGGTTCTGAAAGCTTTATTTTTAAATCTCCAATATAACTTTCAGCCGCACTTTCAGTCATTCCTAGGATTATTGCAAATATCATTAAGAAATCTCCAAAACTCCATCCAAATTTCCACTTCTTTCTTTCAAATTTATTTCTTATTAAATGTTTAGCAATTTGTTCAATATCATTTTCCCATTTAGCAAAATCAATTACACCTAAGCTCTTTCCACGAAAAAGACCAATCTTCTTTTTTTCGATTAATTCTATTGACCTTATTGGTTTATAGAATTTCTTGACAAGTAATGAATAACTAAACTGCTTGTTTTTGATTACTTTTTCTATACCATTTAAGAATTTAATTCGAATTTTGCCATCTTTAAATTCAAGCTCTTGTATTTTATAATCTGTTCTTTTGTAATTCTTGTAACCCGAAACCATAGTTATAAATCCAATTGGGAAAGTTAACAGATTCCAAGCCCAATGTAATTTGTAAAATCCGAGGTAGATTAATCCTATTCCAATTGCAATTACAAAAAGGAAAAATAATTTATTTGTCTGATTATCTTTTCTGGTGTACTTCATTTGTTTTTTTTCTGATTGCCCACAACTTGTGGCTATCTGCCACAAATTACAAAACTTCCACATATTCAGCTTATCTAAACAACACACACCAACCACTAACAATTGATTTCCAGCATATTACAATTTATTCATCTCGATCTAAATCTATCCGTATATATTCAGATAATAAACGAATAAATACAGCTAAATAAATTTAAATACTCATGGTTTATGACTTCTTAACTCCCTAAAGATAAAAATCTTTTGCTGATTGTAAATTCTTATTTGAAATCTTGAAAGCTCATTGTATTACATTCCTTTAATTTCAATCCACAGCAACAATGAAGAGTATATCTTCATCATTAATCTCATCCCCTACCCTTATACTAATTTGTTTTATTTATACCTTACCACTTCTATTTATCTATAATTCACGGATATGAAATTCCAAACAAAAATTGATGAAACCATTTTTGTCTCAGAAATTGTACCTGAGCGAAGCTATATGTTTGATCAGGATCTAAAGACAGGTTTGAGTGTGATTTGGAATACGGGAGAGCAAGCTCAATTCATGATTGACAAAGAGCTAATATCGATAGATAAGAACTGCATCATTTTCCTTACTGAGTATTATAATATTGATGAATTTCAATTTGAGAAAATGAATGTAATCCAATTCAATCGTCAATTCTACTGCGTAGAAAATGATAATGATTTAGGATGCAGAGGTTTATTATTCTTTGGAGGAGCTCATATTCCAAAAATTGAGATTTCAAGATATCAAATAAGGCAATTCAAGCTGTTGTGGGAAGTATTACTGATGGAAATTGACGAACAAGATGACTTTAAACTGGAGATGCTTAAAAGCTTACTTCAACGATTTTTGATATTATGTGTCAGAACATATAAAAAACAAAATCACAATTTACCAGCAGACAATGTCAGTATTGGATTAATAAGAGAATACAATTATCTCGTTGAAAAAAATTATAAAAAATATTCCAAGGTTTCAGATTATGCCAAAATGCTTCATAAATCTCCAAAAACATTATCTAACATCTTCAAAAAATACATTGACAAAACTCCACTTCAAATCATCAATGAACGACGTCTTTTAGAAGCCAAAAGAATATTGACATATACTGACACCACTATTCAGGAAATTTCAGAAGAACTTAATTTCAAAGATGTACAATCTTTCAGTCATTTTTTTAATTCGAGAGTTGGGACTCCTCCTTCAGCCTTTAGGAATAACACAAAATAGACTACTGGGCTTGAACGATTTTAGAATGAACTACCTCGATGCAAGCATACGAGGTATCACAATTTGCATTTCAAAATGAAGTATTTTCTTTGTTAAATTGATAATCTTTATTTCAATCTGACTTTCGCCTTGTGACTGAATAGTCTCAAGACAATTGAGTTAAGTACGACAGTACTTCAAGTGAAGGAATGCGTTAGCAACGTGCAGAAACTATTGCCCCTTTAGGCAGCCCACCGCTAACGCGTTCCTTCACTTATCAGCTATCGCTGCTACATCTTCGATGATCGTTCAGTCATATCTGCGATGATCAGTCAGTCCCCCATCGCTTACGCGTTCCTTTCCTTGTCGACTATCGTCGCCACTCTTCGAGATCGGTCAGTCATCCAGTCATGGCTATGCTTCTTTTTATTCAGATTTAACCCCAAACTAAAATGCCAACAAAATAGAAAAAACAAAATGAAATGCGCCCACATTACACCCACATATGCTTCAGTTGAAGTTACTTTTTCGATGCAAGCATCGGGGAATTAGACCCCCAAGAGATTAAAACAATAAAGATATTTCTGTATTGGAGACTCATTTGTTTTCAACAAACAAAACCAACGGGAATAATTTACAAATCATAGGGAAAGATGACTAATGCGATATGCATTAGTCATCCATATATTTGCACTAACAAAAAAGGAGATAATTATGGCAAACAAACAAGTAGCAACATTCGGAGGTGGATGTTTTTGGTGTATCGAAGCAATCATACAAAGATTAGAAGGAATCGAATCCGTGGTTTCTGGGTATTCTGGTGGTAAGACACTTGATCCAACATATCGAGATATCTGCTCGGGAGCAACAGAACATGCAGAAGTAATACAAGTTACTTTTGATGCTGATGTCATTTCTTATGAAGATCTAATTACGATTTTCATGACCTCACACGATCCTACTACACTGAACCGTCAAGGTGCAGATAGAGGGACTCAATATAGATCCATTATTTTGTATCATAACGATGAGCAAAAATTGATAGCTGAGCAAGTATTGGGAAATTTGAAAGATGCTTTCGAAAATCCTATAGTTACTCAATTGATAGCTTTAGAAAAATTCTATCAAGCAGAAATATATCATCAGGATTATTATAACAATAATTCCTCAGCAGGATATTGTAGAGTAGTAATAAATCCTAAAATCAATAAGTTGAAAAAAACTTATGCTCATCTCTTGAAAAAGGAAATGGTATAGAGCTTAAGCGACGTTCGAATTATTAAAAAATGAAGAAATATGGCGGTTAAATATTTGAGTATGTTTTTCCTCATCACTTTATCCATAAGCTGTTTGGGGCAGGACATCGTCAACATTAAAGATTTGAAAATGAACAATACAACTAATAAATATGGGATCGAAGGACAACAAGCCCCAGAACTAAATGTTCCAATTTGGATAGATGCAAATGGAGAAGAAACTAATCCTATCAATCTAGCAAACCATAACGGGAAATTCAAAGTTATTTACTGTTTTCAAGCTTGGTGTCCTGGTTGTCACAGTCAGGGCCTACCCTCTTTGCAAAAAATGACCGAAGCTCTCAAAGACAATGATAATGTAGTATTCTTGGCAATACAGACCGTATTCGAAGGCAGTCATGCCAATACATATGAACGTGTAAAGGAAATACAGAAACAATACGACTTGTCGATTCCTTTTGGACACGATGTAGGGAGCAATAAAACTGGCCACATATCTAGCATAATGTATAATTATAGGACAGGTGGTACGCCATGGTTTATATTTATTGATCAAAATAATCAAGTTATTTTCAATGATTATCATTTGAATACAGAGAAAGCTATTGAATATTTACAGAGTATGAAATAGTATAGGTTATATGTATTAAAAGTAAAAGTGAATGCTCTGATGCTTATAAAAAAGTCGGGCTTACCAATCTTTGCAAGCTTGGGAATCCCTTTGTTCTCTGTGGCCGAGATTCCCAAGCCTCCCGATAGTTATCGGGAAGGATTGGTAAGCTCTGTTTTATGTAGTTGCTTGGATGCTTTTGTTGTAACTAACTATAAATGTGCTAGTTAAATTTAACTTATATGATAGAAAAAATAGAACGCCCAGCCGGCGAGGCGGAAGATTAGTTGAAACCACATTATCAAAATTAGATTTAAAAGTACATCAAAGTGAAATGCATTTTTAAAATAAAAACTATTACAAAATGGAAAACAACAGACTCCAAATAAGCCAAATCGATCTTGGAAAACAACTCTCTGATTGGTCCATAGAATCCATATTTGACGAAGATACTCTGCCTGTGGTGGGTGACTATTTGGGAAAACCCTTATTAATACTTTTCTTCAGTTTGGGTTGTCCAGGCTGTCTAGGCAGAGCTATACCGTATGCAAACAGGGTCGTATTCGAAAATGGAGAAAATTTAAAAGTGCTTGGAATCCACACCAATTTTGAAGGGATTGATATTCCCCAAGAAAAATTTGAGAAGGCAAAGAAGGAATTTTATATCAGGTTTCCATTTTACAAGGACAAAAACTATGATACTACATTCCTCAATTATGGGGCAGGCGGCACTCCGCATTGGATTCTGATAGATAAAAGTGGAAACGTTGACTATTCTATTTTTGGTTCAGACCCTAATAATGCCTTACTAAGATTAGATCTGAAGATCAACGAATTATTAAGCAATCAATAATTATTAAAATTAAAACAACAAACATCATGACACTCAAATGGATTGACATATTAAAATTTTCAAATAATGGTAATCTTACACCGGACAGTAGAATCGAAAAAACGGAAGAAGAATGGGCAGCAATGCTTACTCCTGAACAGTTTAGAATCACAAGATTAAAAGGTACAGAACGAGCGCACAGTTCGGAAATGTGTAATCTTTTCGAAGCAGGAAAGTATGCTTGTGTATGTTGTGACACTCCTCTTTTTGATAGTGCAGAAAAATTTGACAGTGGTTCGGGATGGCCTTCTTTTACGCAGCCTACAAAAGACAATGCCATAGCATATCACAAGGACAAAGGTTTTGGCATGTATCGAATCGAGGCAGTTTGCAATACGTGTGATGCCCATCTAGGACATGTGTTTCAAGATGGACCACCTCCAAGTGGTCTACGTTTTTGCATCAATGCATTGTCCATGAAAAAAATAAATGTAGGTGAAACAATCAGTTAAAATTGGATTAGGGACGGCCGCTATTGGTCGTCCTCAATATATAAATATCAGGCAAAATTCTGATGCAGAAATATCATTGGAAGCATTCAGAGAAAATGGAATAAAGATGCTGGATGCTGCTTATTCGCAAGGGGTTCGATACTTTGACACAGCACCTGGTTATGGTCTTGCAGAGGGATTATTGATTGACTGGATAAAAGATAAGGACGACGATAGTATTGAGATAGCAACAAAATGGGGATACACATACATTGCTAATTTTGATCCAAATGCTTCTCAACATGAAGTGAAGGAACATTCATTGAAAAAACTTAATGAACAATGGAAGCAGTCTCAAAAATTATTGCCTTTTCTGAGCACCTACCAGATTCATTCGGCAACATTAGACACAGGTGTTTTGGAAAATGATGAAATTCTACATCGTCTATTAGAATTAAAAAACAAGCATAGTGTTTTGATAGGGCTTACTACAACAGGAGCCAATCAAATTGAAGTAATAAAAAAAGCACTAGATGTTGGAGTCGAAGCAACTCAAATTTTCGATGTTTTTCAGGTCACATACAATATATTTGATCAAAGTCTAGCAAACATAGTTGAGCAACTTTCAAATCAAAAAAAGAGAATTGTTATAAAAGAAGCTTTGGCGAATGGGAGAATATTTCCAAATGATAATTACCCAAATTATTCTGAAGCATATAAAACGCTAATGGAATTGTCAGAAAAATATGAAGTAGGTTTAGATGCTATTGCCTTACGATTTTGCTTGGATAGCATTCCTACATTTAAGGTTTTAAGTGGTGCAGCAAATGAACAGCATTTAACTGATAATCTGCAGGTATCAAAGTTTAAATTAGAAGAAAATGACATCTTAGCATTAAACGAATTATCTGTTACTCCAGAGCAATATTGGAGTGAAAGAAAAAAATTAGGCTGGAATTAATGGTCGTTTTTCAATTTGTGGCTTAGAATAAAAATAATGGTAATTTTTCGGATTTGGTAGATTTCTCCACAAGGTTGAAATTATCGCATTTTACTATTTGATATAAAAAGGAAATTTACTTGAGGAAATTTAAAAGTCAACATCATAAGGCGGTTCTACAAAAAGTCAATTAGAATAATTTAACTAAAGTTTCGCATAATTTAATTTATTGATATTCTGCAATTTAAGAATTGTTTAGAATCTTGTTAATAATTAAGATTATGTTTTCAAACATATATGGTCGCTCGCCGCGACTGGCTTTCATTTTCTTCTTGATAAGAAAACGAAACAAAAGAATCAAGCCGCTAAAAAGGCTATGCTGCGATTGCCGCTCCCGCAACCCTCAGTTTAGCGGCACGGCTCTACTCTTTTTTATTCAGTGTCTTCGACAATAAAGCAAGTCATGCGAAACTTCAGTAATTTAAAATAGAATTAATAAAACGTCATTTTGAAATGCACCCAATGAAATACAATTTACCTGTTATTACCTCAGAAGTATACGAACTTGATCCTCAGAGATATGAATTGCGAAAAGGAAATACAGAAGGTGCCCCTCTATGTTCCTTTGGCAACCATTTCAAGTGGATAGGTTTCGATACGAAAACAAAGATTTATATTCGAGTGACAAAGTCAGTTTTTAAAAGACTTATTCTCTTATTGGACGAAGATGAAGTTGCCCTTCATGAAGCCCACCATAAGTAATCTCAAAAGATATTTCAATCTACATCACTAATATTTGGATTACATACTCTACTTAGCCTCATTAATCTTAAATTATCAAAGCTACCCTGCACTATAGGATTTATACCAAATCTGATTGAAATTGCTGCATATATTTATCTCAACTGATATTTTCTACTGCGTTAGAAATACTCGCCATAGCATTGCCAAGACTCCACTTTCGTGGTTCTTTCACTCAGAACGCTGCCTGTCCGTCGTAAATAACTTTGGAAGGCGTGGTCATATTCTGCTCTTTCAGAGATCGTTCATTCTTGTTTTCTGCATTGTCCAAAATCCACTTGCTCATAAACCTAAAGCGACATTCCAAAATAGAATTGGTATTGGGTGCATTTCAAATTGATGCATTTTACTATTTGATATTCAAAAGGAAATTTATTGAATGAAATTTAAGAAGTCAACATCATAAGACGATTTAGCGGTTCTGAGATTTAGCGATTCTGCAAAAAGTCAATTAGGACAATTTAAAATTGAATTAATAAAACGTCATTTTGAATTCCACCCTTGGTATTGGAGGCAGTTGTTTTTAAAATATAGCAAACCAAAATATCAAAAACAACTACCTCCAAAATATAATATTCACCATCGCTGCGACAAACTGACATTCAAGACAAGCCCCAGGCAAATCACTTTTTTTTCTCCGAGAATTATTTAAGGTTATTCAACAAGTGCAATTGCCTTTTCCAACTCTTTAGTTGCTCGACTTAATGCCTTCATCACCTTTCCTTTTTCTTTTTTGAATGATGTTGAATTCCCATTTTCAATAGCCTGTTTCAAGCCTGGAAATGGCCATGAAGCATAACCTGTTGCTGGTCCAGGGGCATAAAGTTGATGTTTATACCAAGGGCGATTTCGTTCTGTACCATTTGGGCTATCAGGGAGAGGCAATCCTTCTTTGTCAAGAAATTGTCGCTCTACTTGAATATATATGGCGCTTATACTTTCCGCAATTTTTTTATTGGCAATAGTCGATTCCATATTAAGTAACTTGGCAACGGCTTTATCAGCTTTTTTACATGCTATCCCAAATTGCTCAACTGCCGTTCTTACTTGCGAAAAATCAGGATTCAAGAGTGGATGTTTTTTTAAGTTGCTTTCTCCAGGTATTCGGCTTATCCGAATGATTTCTTTTTCTAAATCACTAAGATTAGCCGCTAAAGTAGTGTGGTATGGACTAAATTGATATGGTACTACGTTCGCATTTGAAAGCCGCATTGCCATTAAACCAAGAAATCGTGCAGAAAGCGCATGATAAATAAAATCTGGATCACCAAATTTTTCCATCCAATAGTAATTATCATAATTTGTATGATAAACCCCATAAGGTCCTTGAAACAAATAATCAACATGGGGAATGCCAAGATGTCCAATGAAAACGGTAAAGTCTGCCCCTGTCCCTGGAGTTGGCAAAATAAGTTCGAATGGTTCTTTAGGTACTTTGGTATCAACTGGGCCACTTGATGCCCATTCCTCTTGAAGTCCATCCAACCAAGCATCACCCAATGAGCCATCTTGTTTGGGTTCTTCTAAATCATTTGTCACCTCTACCACTAGATTTTGTAAGGATGGAATAATCGCATTTATAAAAAATTCATCTCCCGTAACCGCAACATCAGTACCAATATAGGCAACTCCATTTTTTGACAAATGTTCGGCAAACTCTTCCCCATATTCAGTAGAACCAACAAGTCCCCACTCTTCTGCGTCCCAATTTGCAAATCGAATAGTCCGACGAGGTTTCCATCCTTTTTTTAGAGCTTCAATAAGACCGCGAACAGTCTCCATAATAATAGCAGTTCCACAATTTGGATCCGTGGCACCATGACCCCAAGCATCATGATGGTCACCAATAATAATCTCTTGATCTCTTTCTGGTGAATCTGCCGCACCTGGAAAAACCGCGAACACATTATAAATAGTAGGATATTTATCTTCTAACTCAACATTCAATTCCACAACGGCACCTCCAGGTCCAATATGATAAGCAAATGGGAGATTTCCTTGCCAGCCTGTAGGGACATTAGGTCCACCGATATGTTTAAATATTTCTGTAGCCGCTGCATAACTAATAGGCAATGAAGGAATAGAAGGTAAAGAGCAATTTTCTGGCAATCCTTGATCATTACATCTAGCAGATGTTAAAGGAATTCGGGTGACTTTCTCTCCAGGATGAGGGCTTGCATATCCAGGTGTTGTAGGGTCACCGCCAGCTATCCATGCATACTCCACAGAACCATATTCAATCCCTGTTTCAGGCTTCATTGGACCATGAGGAAATACATCGTCAATCGCATAACCTGTATCCATTGGATCCGAATAAACCAAAACTCCAATTGCCTTTCTGAAAGCAGCTTGTTCAATAATGGTACCTCGCAGTGTACTCCCATAACGAGCAAGAATTATTTTACCTTCTAAAGAGATATTAAGTGCATCCAAATGAGCATAATCCGCTGGACTTCCATAGTTGGCATAAACTACTTCGCCTTTTACTTTTCCAGAAGCACCCCCGCCATGAAACGTGGGAGGAAGTTTATATCCAGAGGAACTTTTATCTACATCATAGGATTCTTGCTTTAAGGAAAGCTCTTTTTCGATAGGGAAAACTAGACTAAGTGAAGTTTTCCCAGGGTAATTAAGATAAACATCATAAGCGTCAACCACCGTATAATATTGATCTTTGGAAAGTCCTTCACCCATCTTTTCAAGCTCTGAATGTATAAAGTCTACTACTTTTTTACTCGCCGGAGTGCCTGCGATATGCACTTCTTCGGTGAGTTGAAAAAGCCATTCACTGGATTTTTTAGGAGAAGGAACTTCCCGAAATATTTTTTCGTAAGCTAATTGCTTTGCCACAGCGTCTGGGAAGAATCCAATCAGTGATTCTGGAATTGAATCAATGGGGGTAGGAGGATATTCCATTTGATGATTTGTCCCACAAGCAGTTGTTGAAATAAGTAGGATAAGACATAAAGCATAAAAATAAAGAAAGAAAGGTTGATCTTTTAAGTCAAGGTTTTTCATAATGATTAGGGTTTGATGGTTTGATGGTTTGATAAAACCTAAGATAATATTAATATATGGAAGTGGTTTAATTCTACTTTGAGAGATTAGATTTATTATAAGGTTTTGAGGTTTAAGGTTTAGGGTATGCATGGTTAGATGTTGGCCTGAATGAGATTTGTCAACATCTGACCATGCAAAACCCTATACCTCATACCTTAAACCTCAATCCCATCCAATACTTTTCACAATGTCTCAAAGTAGAATTAAAAACTAAATGTTAATTATATTGTTCAATTTTGATTGTCAATGAGTTAGCGAGATCGAAAGTAAAAATTATTACTATTCGAAATTCCAAAATTCGAAATTCGTAATTCATTGATAGTCAGATATAATAATTTCAGTCTTAACAATACATTCTTAAATCACTTCATGGTGTTATCAGTGACTGGTAATCTTAAATTCATTTTTTGAAGAAGAGTTAATGTATTCAACTTTGAATTAGAAGAGAATTATATTTCTGCTTTAAATGAAGTATTTATTACACCTGAGTAATTGTGGAGTGAAAGAAAAAAACTAACCTGGAGTTAATAGGTGCATTTCAAATTGACGCATTTTACTATTTGATATTCAAAAGGAAATTTAATGAACTACCTCGATGCAAGCATACGAGGTATCAAAAGGTGCATTTTACAATTACGTTTTATTAAAATTGATAATCTATATTTCAACCAAAACTTCGCCTCGCCGGCTGGGCCTTCTATTTTTTCTTGATGAGTCTAGTCTAAAAAGGTATGAAACAGAAATATTGATGTCATGTTATAAAATTAGTATATGTATATTTCATTGATTATTAAACTATTGTAAAATGTAATTTACTGGCGAATTCTCGTGAATTACGAATGTTAACCTTTTTAGACCGGACTCCTTGATAAAAAACAGAAGCAAAAAAATCAAGACTGGCTAAATGCAGCCCTGCAATGCCGCTCCCTCAGCCCACATACCCAGTCATGGCTATACTTCTTTTCATTCAGATTTAACTCCAAAATAAAATGCCAATAAAATAGAAAAGGCAAACTGAAATGCACCCGCTTCACATACACAAATGCTTCAGTTGAAGTTACTTTTTCGATGCAAGCATCGGGGAATTAAACCCCAAGAGATTAAAGGAAATTTAAGAAGTCAATATCATAAGGCGATTCTGCAAAAAGTCAATTAGGACAATTTAAAATAGAATTATTAAAACGTCATTTTGAAATGCACTCGAATTAATTGACAATGATTACAAATAAAATGAAATACCATTTACCAATCATCACTTCAGAAGTTTACGAGCTTGAACCTCAGAGATATAAGTTGCGAAAAGGCAATACAGAAGGAGCTCCTTTGTGTACATTTGGAAACCATTTCAAATGGATTTGATTTGATACGAAAACAAAATGCTATATTCGAGTGACAAAATCTGTGTTTAAAAACTTATTCTTCTATTAGACGAAGACGAAGTTGCACTTCATGAAGCCCAACATAAATAAGTAATAAATATGTTTCAATCAGTATCATTAATCTTTGGATTAGCAGCAATATTAAGTCTTATCAATCACAAGGTATTGAAGCTTCCTTATACGATTGGGTTAATGATTCTAAGTATAATACTAGTTGGTATTTTATACATCATCAAACCATTAGTGCCTGATTTTTTTCAGATATTTTGTGATGTTGTTTATGAGGCTGATTTTGAGAAACTTTTGTTCGAAGGAATGTTAAGTTTTATGCTATTTGCTGGAGCAATGCATATCAATATTCGGGATTTGGCAAAAGAGAGATGGTCAGTATTTCTATTTGCATCTCTTGCCGTGTTGATATCCACATTTATCATTGGCGGCAGTATATATCTCCTTTCTAATATTATTGGAGTTAATATACCATTGATTTATAGTCTATTATTTGGAGCTTTGATCTCCCCTACAGATCCTATTGCCGTTCTATCTATCCTAAAAGAATCCAAGGTCGACAAAAGCCTACAATTAAAGATCGAAGGGGAATCTCTTTTTAATGATGGAATTGGAGTAGTTGTTTTTTCTGGATTATTATTGCTAGTACCTATGATGGGAGGCGGTAATGGAGAAGAAAGCATTGCATCTGAAATCGGATTGCTATTTTTGGAAGAAGCAATTGGAGGATTAGTATATGGACTTGTATTAGGATATATTGGATACAGGTTGATAAAATCTGTTTTCGATGAACCCAAATTAGCAGTTCTAATTAGTCTTGCCATTGTAATGGCTGGTTCAGCTGTTGCCATTATACTTCATGTTTCTGCACCTTTGGCAATGGTAGTTTGTGGCCTGGTCATTGGCAATAATCTCGATATTAATCATGATATGGATTCTAAAGCCAAACAATTGCTCAACGAAGTGTGGGAGGTATTGGATGAAGTTTTCAATGGAATCCTCTTTGTTCTTATAGGTTTAGCATTACACCTTTTAATATTTGATGCTGAATTTCTTATTATGGGACTAGCTGCAATTGTAATCGTTTTACTTGCTCGATTTATTTCGATTTATTCAACTTATTCTCTTTTAAAACATCCCGAAAAAAAGCCAATCAACACAGTTAAAATCTTAACATGGGGTGGCTTAAGAGGAGGTATTTCGATTGCACTAGCCTTAAGTTTGGGAGCATATCCTTTTGGTGATGGAATCATTATGATGACATATATTGTAGTGCTATTTTCAATTATTGTACAAGGTATGACGCTATCCAAGTTAGTCAAGTCACTTAACAGAAAATAACGAATAGTTCACTTAAAATCTAGCATATCATACATCTTTGTTTGATGAAAAGATCTATTAATCTATTACACAAAGAAGATACGAAGCTTATTTATTAAGCCTTCTTATTCTATTATTTAGACAAATATTCTTACCAAAAGGGTTCGAAGTCCTGAGGCAGCATTTGCTCACAATTCAGAATGTATTAATAGGTCTATTTCTTTTTATTGGAAGTAGAAAATGGTTGTTTATCACAGTTATTATTTTAAGCATAATTCTGGTATCAGAATGTGCTTTATTAATTTGGATGGACAATACAGCTATTCGAATTACTATGGGAGTTGTCTTTAGTATTTATTTTGTTTTGGCATCAGTAAAGATTTATAATGACATCCTTATAACCAAAGAAGTAGGTCAAGAGATGATTGCAGCTATTTTTTCTGGTTTTATTATGCTTGGTTTTATAGGTACTTTCATCTTTACACTTATTGAATTATCAAATCCAGACTCTTATTCTAACTTAGGAGTTGGGGAGGTTCGGTTTCAAAATCTAGGTTATTTCAGTTCTGTAAGTTTGCACACAATAGGTTATGGTGATATAGTTCCTCTGACCCAAGTAGCTAAAAAGACTGCAATGCTTTTGGGCTTGTTGGGAAACTTTTATTTGACCTTTGTTACTGTAATTATTATAGGTAAGTATATGCTGCATATAAAATAAAGCTTTAGCCTGATCTTTTGCTTCCAGCAAATATTGCATTCTCATGAAATTATGATTAATACCAACTCACATCATTTCAAAAATGGCTTACAACTACAAAACTAAATCCTTACAAGTGGCACAAGAACATTTTGTTGCCCCCAAGAATTACTTATAAAGTACATTCCTTTTGGAAGGTTATCAATGGTAATACTTATTTTCCAACTTCCAATAATTAGAGGAGTATTCACCGACTTTACTTCCTTACCATAAACATTATAAATATTGATTTGTCCTTTTCCTGAATTACTCGATCCCAGGTCGATATTAATAATGTCTCCTCTCAATGGATTAGGAAAGACATTCATGTAATTTGATTTACAATCCATTTGGATAAATCGGATTCCATAATTAGTCTTAGAGCCATCTTGATCAAATTGTATTAATCTGTAATACAATTTACCTTGGACACCAGAATGTTCATAAGCATATTCAGAAGGTTTGTCCCAGTCTCCTCTAGCATCAATTCTTTTTAGAAATGACCAATTATTACCATCTTTAGAAAACTGAAGTTCAAAATGTGAATTGTTTATTTCAGATTCCGTCCTCCAATTGATGACAACATCGCACTGTTGTTTTTTAAGGTTGAAATTTACTAGTTCTACAGGCAATACTTGGTTTACACTTATATATACCATTGCCTTTACGCAAAGTGGCTCATTGGGTAATCCATCATCACAAATCGTATATTCGAAGGAGTCTACAATCATAAATCCTGGTAAAAGGGGAGTATATGTGAGAGTCCCGTCTCCATTTTCATCAACTGTTCCATGCAGTGGGTCCATAAGACTAGGATCGTCTACATTTGCAGATAATGTATCTAAGTTACCATCAGGATCACTGTCATTTAAAGCAACAGGAATAATTAATGCGTAACCAGTAGCAGAAATTATATCATCTACAGCTACAGGAGGATGGTATCCAAAGAACCCTTCAGTCCCTGAACAATTGTCAGATTCATAATAGTTTTGAATTGGATATTGGCAAGAATCGGGATGAGCACTTCCAAAATCGCCGTACAAATACTTGTCATGTAATGCCATTTCTTGAAGTGGTGAAAACGGTCTTATTGCCCATGCTCGATAGCTTATATCACAACTTATCGTACCTAATTGGCTTTTTTTGACCGCTAATTGAACAATTGGGAAGTTTTGATTTTGCAATACTCTTGATACTGCAATATTCGAATTTTCCTTGGCAATTTCAGTTTCATATCCTGTAATATTAGAACATTGATTCCCTCCCGAGCCACAATAATTTCCAGGACAATCTGGATGAAGAGGTTCACATCCTGATGGGTCGCCGAAGCATGGTGATGCCAGATCAAGATGAGGTCTACCTACATCACCATCAGTATCTTTATGCAATTCCGTTTGTTTTGAAGTCCATCCATTTTTGTGATCATCGGTGGTAGGATCCTTTACAGCTAGAGCAAAATCCCCATCCAAATCACAGTCAGTATCTAATTCAAATAGATACCATTGGCCGCTTAATGGACCTCCAGGGTCGCCTAGTGGATCTCCATCATCGGTATCTTCACCATTGAATAATTCGATCATGCAATATATCCAACCGTCTCCAGGATCAGTACATCCACATTGTACAATATCTACATAGCTATAATAATCTGGCACATCGCCGCTACTACTAACCTGGGAATAAGGTCTTTCATAACGATCCCACCAATAGGAATCACATGCATCTCCATTTTTCATTGTGTCTTGATCACCTATTTGTCTTTCAGCACCTATTACACAATCTTGAATAAGGTAATCGAAATCACCAGTGGCTAAATTAGAATCTTGTGTAGAAATTAAATTGCTATAACATAGGAGAATTGTTATTATATAAAATTTAGACATTTTTTACAATTTGGTTAATAAAGGGATACTACTTTGCTGTTGAGTCTTGACAAAATGACTCAAACCAAAAACTTAAAAAAGGAAAATATTTCCGAAACTAATAGAGGCTATGACGAGTAAGAGATGAGAAGAGAACTATTTCATAAAAATTATACAATCCTATAAATTGCTATAAATCAGGCGTATAACTTCTAACTACATGAAAGTCCAAATATCTTCTAAATAAGTTACTCTCAAACACCCGATGTATTAAAAATACTAAAATTACTTGACAAAAATTGTGTTCAACCAATATTTCCATGACAAATACTTCAAATCGAGACAATGAAAATTTGAAACATATTTATCAAAAATTATATATGAAATTTCATCTAATAGATTCTTAAGATATGTAAAACATTGATTAACAACAAATCATTAGTTAAGTCGGCTTTTTCTTGAAAATTCAAAAAACGATGATGCAAAAATCAAGGCAATATTTCAAGTGATAATATTTTTTTCTAAAAAACCTAATTCCAAGTTAATAATCTCATTAAATGGCATATAATTTACAGATATTAAGATGTACCTAAATTGATTTGTTATAATTGCTTTAAGCAAAGTTCTTCTTTATGTAGAAATCTCTAAAATTTAGAATGGAGGCCAAAAACAATATTATGGTTGGACGGTTCATTTGTCATTGAAAGCCAAAAAGCGTAATGACAATCTAAGCTACATCGATTCTAAAGTTTCAGCATTCGTGTTTAATTTTGACAAGTCCATCTATTAACCGTTTATTTTTTTTTGCACTTGAAAATGCTTTTATATAAACATCATTAATAATCAAATATATTTCACTACTGGCTTTCTAAATTGACGGACCGTAGAACAACAAAAAAGCATGCTCAAAACGAACATGCTTTATATCTATTTTGTTTAATTTTCTAGCTGAGCATCAACCATTTATTTTCACCTTTCCAGTAGCGATATCATACATACCTCCTACTACCATTATATCTCCATCCGCAACCATCTGCGCTAAAATTGTACTTTCATTTAATATTCGTTGAATATTCAATTTGACATTTTTTGTCGCTACTACATTTACGAAATCTTTATTCTCTGCAGTTCTTTGTTTTGGATTCTTTGGTTGTACAATTGCATTTACTGCGGGTCTGATCTTGCCGAGTAAAGAGCCTAAATTACCTATCTGAACATCATTACAAGCTCCTCCTACTGCACCACAAGACGTATGTCCTAGCACTACAATAAGTTTTGTTCCAGCAGCTTTACAGGCAAACTCCATACTACCTAGGATGTCTGTATTCACGAAATTACCTGCGATACGAATACTAAAAATATCCCCTATTCCTTGATCAAATATGAGCTCTGAAGATACTCTTGAATCGATACAACTCAATACTGTCGCATATGGCTTCTGTCCACCTTTGCCACTAGTATCTTTGACTTGTTTCAAAAGATCCCGATTCAAAGGCTTATTGCTTACAAATCTTTTATTACCATTCTTGAGAAGTGTCAATGCTATCTTGGGTGTAATAAGAGCTCTTGTCTTTACGGTTTGAGTATTGGTATTCAATTTTACTAAATCCAATATCTCTTCTTTTTTAGTTGATTTTGCTGATACTTTTTTCTTCATTTGAATTATTTATTTTTTATAAAAGTAATTTAATTCTTATATTTATTTTAAGCTCGTCGTGGTTTTAATTTAAAGAATTCTATATAACTCGGTGGATTCTCTTCTATACCTCTTTCTGACACAATTTTGATATCAATATTACGTTTTTTAGCTTTGAATGCAAAGTCTTCTAATATTTCAACTATATCATTGTCAAGGTATCTTGTCTTGCGTACATCCAATTCTAAATAAGAATCTTCCGGCAAAGAATCTAACTCTTTAAGAATAGCTCCTTTATTGAAGAATGTTACCTCCTCAGCTAATGTCATTTTGATTCTGTGATTTCCATTACTTTCGTCCACAATATGCAGGAAGTGTGAATTCTGATAACTTTTAATCAAGATAATCACTACTCCTACTGCTAGACCTAAACCTATGCCCATCAACAAATCTGTAAAAACAATTCCTAATACAGTTACAATAAAAGGCAAAAATTGTTTCCATCCTTGCTTATACATAACTCTAAATAATGCTGGTTTAGCTAATTTGAATCCGACAATCAATAATATTGAAGCCAATACTGAAAGTGGTATCATATTCAACAATCCAGGAATCAGAACTACAGAAATCAATAAAAGAAATCCATGAATAATTGCTGACATCTTAGACTTGCCTCCCGATTGAATATTGGCAGAGCTTCTCACTATAACCTGCGTAATCGGTAAGCCTCCAATAAGGCCTGAAATTATATTTCCAGTTCCTTGAGCCATCAGCTCTCTGTTGGTGGGCGTCACTCTCTTTTCTGGATCTAATTTATCCGTTGCTTCTACACAAAGCAATGTCTCCAAACTAGCTACCAAAGCAATAGTAAAAGCTGTCACCCAAATAGCAGGTTGTATGATTACTGAAAAATTAGGAAAGCTAAATTGTGTCATGAAAGATGAAAAATCATTTGGAATAGGAACACTTACTAAGTGATCTACATCAATACCGAAAGAAGTTCCTATGGCAAAATTGTAAAATAGTATCCCTACTACTACCGCTACCAATGGTCCTTGGACCACTTTAAAGACTTTGGCTTTTTTAGCTAAAACTTTATCCCAAAATAGCATCAAACCCAAACCTACAATTGCAACAATCGTAGGTCCTAAACTAATATTATTAAACATTAGAAAAATCTCAGAAAACGTATTCTCACCATCAACTTGCAGAAAAGCAAAGTCTCCTTCTGGATCTGCATCATAACCAAAGAAGTGTGGAATCTGTTTCAATATTATAATGATTCCGATGCCTGTCAGCATCCCTTTTATTACAGAAGACGGAAAATAATATCCAATGATTCCAGCTTTAAGTACTCCAAAAATTACCTGGATTACTCCTCCTAGCACAACTGCAACCAAGAAATTCTCAAAACCACCTAAGGCTCCAATGGCGGTTAAAACGATTGCTGCTAATCCAGCAGCGGGACCACTTACTCCAATTCGTGACCCACTCAATGACCCAACAATCATCCCCCCTACTATTCCTGCGATAACTCCAGAAAATAAAGGTGCTCCACTGGCCAGTGCTATACCTAAACACAAGGGCAATGCCACAAAAAATACTACTATACTCGAAGGGACGTCGTTTTTTAAATTCCCAAACAAGGATTTATTATTTAAACTCATTACTAAAAAATTAAAACATTAAGAAAGGAATAAGGTGAATCATCAAGAGTACATTTTATACTTCAATTAATGTAAAAATGGTTACTCTAATCCAGCTAGATTTCTCCACTTTGGTCGAAATAATGATACACCAAAACCTTGTCGACCCCACCGCGAAGGTTGGGATGACAGGTACTGAAGTCTGTACAATATGATCCCCTTATTTTAGTATAGTACTTTCAATAAGTACATCAATAAGTAAAACCTTAAAGTTACTCTGGAGGAGGACTATGAATCTCTAGATAAGGCGTAGAAATTAGCCATTTTAAGGATTCATCATTGTTTGAATTTCCATTAGAGAGGAAGTCGAGGTTTACATCCTGTTTAATCTTAACTTCTGAGATATCTTCAATATTCTCGGAAGCATCTTTTTCAAACTCTCCTTCATATGAAGTATCTATTAGACACATATCAGTACCACAAACATTAATTATGTTCGACAGCTCACTAGAGACGACTGTGGACATTAATAATATGGCAAAAAATAATTTCATGTAGAACTGATTTACAATGCAAATATAACAAAGTTTCACACATAAGACAGTATTACTGTCATTAAAGTTTAGTAAATTGACATAAAATTTATAATTACTGTCACAACTAACGGTATTCTATGATCGATATCAAATTTGAAATAAACAGTAGTATGTTCAATAAAGACCCTCAGGAAACTGAATTGGGTAAAAAAATATTAGAACATAGTATTTTAATGATTGATGAAATCGGGTTTGAAGCTTTTACCTTCAGGAAGTTAGCGCTTAAAATAGGTTCTGCTGAAAAATCTATATATAGATATTTTGAAAACAAACATCTCTTGCTCCTTTTCCTTACTTCTTGGTATTGGGAATGGGTACATTATCTGATTTATATAAACATCAAAAACGTAACTGAACCCAAAAGGAAATTAGAAATTGCTATTTCAAACCTAGTATTAGCAACATCTGAAAATCCAATGAATCGGTATATAAATGAAAATGTATTGCATAAGGTAATAATAAAAGAAGGCGGAAAAGCTTACCATATCAAGGCTATAGACGAAGAGAATAAGGCTGGTTTATTTCTTTCTTATAAGACATTGGTTAAACTTGTATCAGAGATAATTTCAGAAATAAATCCCGACTTTGAATACAGTACTAGCCTTGCCAGCAACCTATTCGAGATGTCAAATAATCAAATCTACTTTGCTGAACATCTTCCAAAACTCACAAGCCTAAAACAAAACAAAAATCAAAACGAGGACTTGATTGAAATGCTTAATGTATTTTCAATGAAATTACTAAGTTGAGGTATAGCTGTACTAATGAAAGGTTACATTTGACAAGTCAAAATCAATCCAGTTTTAAAAACATAATTTGAAAATCACCGCAGTCAATCATTTTCTCAACTATCTCATTTATACTATTAGAATCAAGGGATTCTACAAGCGTAAATGAATCCATACACCAATATAATCTCATCTTACTTTGCTCTTCAATGATTTTATTCTTTAGATATTCGTAGGTATAAAAAGTAGCCAAATACTTCGATTTATTCTTCATTGTCACTACTACATCCGTTGCCAATTGCACTTTTTCAATTACATTTTGCCCATCCAAAACAGACAGATAAATATTATCGATGACTAGGTTTTCAGACAATGTGACTTGATTGGTTGAAATGTAATGTGAATTTTTAGAATGAGAAAACCAACTGTTATCTTACGATTGGCGTATAATATAATACTAGTGGTGTAATTGATGGTAAGAGATTCTTAATTATGAATTAATTAGAATGTTTAAGGGCACCTCTAAAAACTCGAATATGAGCAGACCAAAATTTCTACGAAATTTTTAAAATAATCTTTTGAATTTATACTTCGTTGCTCGTCAATCATTTAGTTGCGACCAAACTCACTCCTCGCGTCTCGTCTAAATCCAAAAACTTCATTTTTCTTTCTCATTTCCAATTATTAGAGGTGCCCTTAAGTAATATTTTATTTTTTTCTAATTAAAGCCGACTAAGTTATTAAGTTCATTATTTAGCAATTGCATCACTATCTATATATGATTCCACCTAGATATAAACTCTCCTTTGTTCCTCCTTGCAAGCGGCACTCTTGAAGAATCACTTAGAAAAATGTATCCCTCTCGGCTGTATCTGATTACCTTTTTGAGATTGATCAAATGTGATCTGTGACTCAAATAAAAAGAATGTCCTTTCAATAATGATTTGAACTGGCCAATAGGATATGCACTAATGATATCTTGTCTTCCTGTAGATACAACTCTAGTACATCTTTGTAATCCTTCGCAACGAACTATAGTATCAATTTTAAGATACTCAAATCCTTCCATTGTCGGGACACCAACTACATCTTGAGGAAACTTCACTTGGTTGCTTTGTTCTATTTCTTTCAGTTTTTGTTCAAGTTCCAGTTTATCAATTGTATTCTTCACGGTAATCACAAATTCTGCTTCATTGATAGGCCTGTTTATTACTCCTGATATATATTTGAAGCTATTCAGGTATTTATATTCTTGATTTTTAGAAATTAGAATAGTCCTACATCTCTTTTGTTCCATTCTTTGAATAAACGAATGTTCTAAGTCAGTGAATGAAGGTAAATCGCAAAGCACAATATGATCATTCTCCTCAGATATTGAATCCACTGCAAAAGTTTGAAAATTTGAAACCTGATTAATTTTTAATTTTGGGCAATAGGTTTCAAGTAAGTTTATGATTCTATCACACTTTTCATTTTCAGGTTGTAGGATGATTGTATCAATCATGCGCAAAGTATTCTTGAGGGTTACTACTTATTGGCATAACACCAATAGCATCTTAACAATTATAGACTAGTAAGATACTATGAAATAAAATAGAATGATACAGGAAAAACCCCTATTGTGGATAGGAAAAATACTGTGTCCAATTCACATAGTCAAAACCAAAATTGAATAAAATGAAAATCAGCTTACCGTAAAAAACTCATCGACAACATTCCTCCCGCTTCTCAAAAATATACTTTACTCCAGAGGTAATGAATATAATAACTGAATAAAATATCGTCGCAACATATATAAGTTCCATGCCTAAGATTTTAAGGGTTATTAAAATACTAAAGGGTTATTATATAATATAACTCCTAAGATCGAGCTTTTGTGAATGAATGTCAAGGGCAAATTCTATGAACTGTGCTAAAATGTATTTGAATTGACGAAATGGAAGATTGGGATACGAGGGACAATGTGGAAGGTTTAATGGCTAGATGCTGACAATTTCAGAAATTACACGGAGATTAAATTGAGAATTCACGGAGATTCGCGGAGTTTATTTTACGGTTCAGCGACTCTGCAATTCAGCGATTTTGCGACTTTGCGACTTTGCAATTTTGCATTTACAAATTTACTAATCTAATTTTAAGGTATACCATTCGATTTCTTTCTGGTCTAAGACCTTTCTTCTGCCTACATCTGTGGGAGCATAATTTTTCGCCAAATAATCTAGAATTTTGACTTCGCTTTTTCCTAAATCAGGGAGACCTTGAGTGGCTTGCATCCATCGGATCATTTGTTTCCATCCGTCTCTTGTTGCTCTATTTTGAGTTACAATTTTAGCGGAATGACAAGATGTGCAAGCGTTTTTCACTAGAGTAAAGTTGTTATCGTATATCATACCTGTTGCGACATGGATTCCATTGACAACCCTATTTTCGTCAGAACTTCTGCCTCCAGAACCGGAAGCTAATCTACCTTTGACAGGTTCAGGTGCTGGTTTGAACATCTCATTGATACTTGTTGAATAAGGTAGATATATTAATGATAGAAGTATACCAAAAACTATCAACCAACTGCCACGTAATACTAGGTTCACAAATTGAGAAAACAAATCAACATCTTTCTTTTTCTTAGCCATCCCTACTCTACTTTGATTGCGATTCTATGGCAAGCATTATTCAAATATCCTTTAGGATTCCATCCAGGTAGGATCATAGGTTGACTACTATTTTCACTATCTGTAGCTCTTGCCCATACTTCATAATACCCCTTTTTGGGGAATGAAACATTCGCAGAAAATTGCTGCCATGCATGTCTATTTTTAGGTCTAGTCAATTCGCAAGACTTCCAAGTAGCACCAAAATCAATAGAATAATCCATTGTCTGCACATCCAAATCTCCAGCCCAAGCGTGACCTCTTATAGGAAGCGTTTCGTTCAATTTCATCACTGCTCCTGTCTTTGGAAATGTAAGGATTGACTTCACAGGCATCGATTCTATGATACACATATCTTCATCCGCGACTTTAGTGCCTGGAGCAACAGCATTGCAAGGCACTCGATAGGCCTGACCTTTCATTTTCGTACCATCATGGATCTTATTTCGAATCACTATTTTTGACAACCATTTCCCTGAGCAAGAAGCTGGCCATCCACCAAATACAAGCCTCAACGGATAACCATTAAGTTCAGGCAAATTCTCTCCATTCATTGACCAGACGATCAAGCTTTCTTCTTCCATAGCTTTTGAAATAGGTACTCCTCTAGAAATTGGATTCCGAGCAGGATCACCGCTCAAATGGGTATCTTTTCCATAATATCCAATATATACTGCATCGGATTTGAGGCCGACATCCTCTAGAACATCTTTCAATCTCACACCTGTGAACTCAGCACAGCCAATAGCGCCTAACCCCCATTGATTACCCTTAGCTGGTGGATTGAATTCTTTTCGTCCATTACCTCCACATTCAAGTGTCAATCGATATGAATATTCCTTAAATTTGGTCTTTAATTCTTTTAAAGTATATGTTTTGCTGGTTCGTGCAGACTCTCCTTCAATTGTTAAAGTCCAATTGGCAACATCTACATTTACAGGAGGAATCCCATTATTCCGCACAAAAAACAAATCTCCTGGAGTCAGTTCTGGATCGAGTAAGTATGGAGGTGTCTCTGCATTGATAGGTCGGTCATTGAGTATGATCATTCTCCCATCTTTGCCAGAAAGTGAAATCAAACTATTTTCAGGCGCTAAACCTACTAATTCTAGTCCTTTTGGGAAATTGGACGCAAAGACTACATCTGCTGCAACTAACAATCCTAATGAAGCAAGACCACTTTTTCTTATGAATGATCTTCGCGTATTGTTTTTATTCAAAATGGAATTAAATTAAAAATTAAAAAGTCGAAATATAAAGAGAACAATTAATAATGAATAATTAAAAATTAATAATTTAGGAATTTGAGTGCACTTGTATTCTTTATGTATGCAACAAATTGTTAAAAATCCGAAATTGGTCAGAGACCTTCCTCATGTTCACAGCATTAAAGCGAAATAAAGATCTCTGACCTCTTGTCGCATCTCTCCTATACAGAATGAAAATACCAAATGTGCATTTTGTGATACACATGCAATTTCTTCAATTAACAATCTTCAACTTTTTATTTCGACTTTATATATCTTACCATTTCAAATTTTGACATTATTCAAATATGACATTAAGGTTTCTTCCATTTTTTCTGATTTTAATTATAATATGTTTTGGATGTTCTCCAAAGATTTCGACTGCCACAAAAGATGGATGGAGCCTACTATTGATAGACAAAGAACTATCAAATTTTGAGGTGTTAAATGGGACTGCGGAATATTATGTGGAAGGGAATACAATTGTAGGAATAAGTAAAATGAACACCTCAAATTCCTTCCTTTGCACGAAAGAAAAATATGCAGATTTTATTCTAGAATTTGAGGTTTGGGCTGATCCTACATTAAATTCCGGAGTGCAATTCAGGAGTATAAGAGATGATAAAATCATGGGTGGAAGAGTTCATGGATATCAAGTAGAAATAGAATCTAGTCCAAGGAAATGGGCTGGCGGAATATATGATGAGGGGAGAAGAGGATGGTTGTATTCTTTGGATTCAAATCCTGTGGCAAAAGATGCTTTTAAAGTTGGCCAATGGAATTATTATAGAGTTCAAGCTATTGGAAATGAAATCGTCACATGGGTTAATAAAGTTCAATGCACCTATTTAAGTGATGATCTTACGGCTTCTGGGTTTATTGGATTTCAAGTCCACAGCATTGAAGATAAAGATCAGGATAATAAAAAAGTCAAGTGGCGAAATATAAGAATTAGAACTTCAAATCTTGAATCAGAAAAATGGCCGCTCTCAGCAAAAGTTACGTTCGTCAATAAGACAAATGGTAAGTAATGAAACTATATTCTATAATTTATCAATCACTTATCACAATTACCTTCTTCCTACTTTTAAGTTCTTGCTCAAATGATGATGTAATCAATACCTCAGAATTTATTGTTGCTGGAAACCATACGATAGAATTAGTAGCTGCAGAACCTAATGTGATACTTCCTGTAGCTATGGTAGAGGACAAGCGCAATAGACTTTGGCTAGTAGAAATGCCAGGATACATGAGAGACATTGACGGTAGTGATGAGTATATCCCTGACGGAAGAATAGTGATCTTATCTGACTCTGACCAAGATGGTAAAATCGATAACCGAAAGATTTTCTTGGACAGCTTGGAGAATCCAAGGGCTATTTGTTTGATAAATGATGGTGTATTATACTCTGATGGCACACAGCTCAAATGGACAGAAACAAAAGATGATACTCCTAATAATACTATAATTGTAGACTCTTTCTATGTGATTGGTGGTAATATCGAACATCAACCAAATGGACTACTTTACAATCTTGACAATTGGATCTATAGTGCAAAATCTAATGTCAGGTATAGATTCAAAAATGGAAAATGGAAGAAAGAAGCTACTACTTTTAGAGGGCAATGGGGCATCAGTATGGATCGGCTGGGAAGATTGGTTTATAATCATAATTCTGCACCATTAATTTCGGATCATTCTATGCCAAATCAAAATCTTGCAAATCCTTATTTGAAACTTAAACATAGTACAGGCAATTATCTGACAGACGATATGCGCATCTACCCTATCCAAGCCACTGCTGTCAATCGTGGATACTTGCCAGAGGTTCTCGATTCTACCGGCAAGGTAATCAACTATACTTCGGCTTGTGCACCTCATATATTTTACGGATCAGAATTAGAGCAACAGTATCAAAGCAGTGCTTTTGTCTGTGCCCCTGAAGGCAATCTAATATCTAATTATAGTTATGAGGAAAAAACACAAGATGCCAATCGAAGTCTTGGTCAAAATGAATTTTTAATATCAAAAGACGAATCATTCCGACCCGTAAATCTAATGACTGGTTTTGACGGGTGTCTTTATATAGTCGATATTAGAAAAGGAATCATCCAACACAGTGCATATATGTCTAGCTATTTGAGGGATAAAATAATATCAAAAGGTCTGGACAAAGTAAATGGCAAAGGGCGGATATATCGTGTTAAAAAAGCCAATGAAAGTAATCATGCTTCAAGCACAAATAATCTCAGTTCAGATGACCTCTTGAAACTTTTATCAAGTGATAATCTTCAGCTTAGAATCTTTGCTCAAAAGGAATTGATTTTCAAGAATGACAAAAATGATATTACTTCATTGAATAAAATTGCATTAAACTCTGACGATCCCAATGCACAGATTCATGCACTTTGGACACTGGAAGGACTTGATGCATTAAGGGGTGAACAATTGATAAAGATTGGTAAAGTCTCAAGTGATCCAGATGTTTTAACTCAATTAATGATCTTGAGTAAAAGCATTTCTATTGAGAGTAAATTATTAGATAAAGTATTTTTGGAATCATTATTATTCAATTCAAAGCAATTAGATTTTATTCTTGCATCTGTCGTGGGTGGACCAAATCAATTTGAAAAAATATGGTTACTCTTAGCTAAAAAATATTCGAATGATCCATTAATTTGTGAGTCCTTGGTAAGCAGTATCTATGGACGTGAATCTTATTTCTTATCGAAAATTAATGTTCAAGAAAATGAAATATTATCATCAATTATCAATGAAGTGATTGCCAATAAAAAAGCAAATGAGATTCAATCCCCTATTTTGATAGAAAAGCCATTCGATGATGATAGGACAAATGGTTTGAAGAAATTCAAGTCTTATTGTGTTTCCTGTCATGGATATGATGGAAATGGGTTAAAAAATCTAGCACCTTCACTCAAAGAGTCTAAAATTATTGATGGTAAGGAATCTGAAATTGCTTCGATTATTCTTAATGGATATTCTTCTGATAATAGTGTCTATAAAGTAGCGATGCCTGCTTATAAAGAAGATAAGAATTTGACGGACCAAGATATTGTAGATATAATCAGCTATTTGAAAAGTACTTTTACAAGTGATTGGAGTTCATTGAAAGTGGAGGATGTTAATATGCTTAGGGATTAAATTTATTGAGATTTAGGGTTTTGCTTGGTTAGATGTTGACTTAAAAGATTTCACGGAGACACGCGGAGGATTCACGGAGATTATTTATTCGATATTCATAATTCGAAATTCGTAATTCATATACGCATAGCTTCTTTCCAATCTTTCCAATTAACAATCTTTTCAATCTTTAATTTGTGACTTTTGAAAAAAAAAAGTCTTAAGGGTATAGTTGATAAAACGGGATACCAACTTTTTTACCAATTTATCAATTCTTTTTAAATTAATAGGGATACCACAACACTTTTAGTATTTAAAACGTTTTACATAGCACACATCAAAAACACTGAGATCATTTGTTTTCAAGTTGTTACCAGGCACACAAAAAACATCCTTTAATTTACACCCTTCTTTTTATGGATTTATTTAAGGATTAAACATTCCTTATTAAAATCTGTATATTGAAGTCATTTAAGAATTAGAGTTTCATTGTTTCCCTCTACTTGATCAAGAAAATGTTTCATTTTTGTTCGGAACTCTATATAGTTTGCTGCGATCATAAACATTTATTTACATAAAAATACAATATTAAGTACTTATTTAAGAACATATATTGCAAAAAAGCTCCATCCGATGCCTTCTTAAGTAGAAGTTTACATCGTTATCTTAACAAGAACATAAATCATGGTTATCTTGTGCTTATGTATAAAACCCTAAACCTATTAATTATTGTCTTGGTAATTTCTGGATGCGTTGAAAGCAAAAGTCCTATTGTAAAATTGCGACAAGTAGATTCTAAGAAAATATGCACGAATTGCCAATCTCCAAATATTCATAAAGTAGGATCTGACAAACTATTGATCACTTATATTCAAGTCAAAGACGATAAGAATGATCTGCTAGTACTCCGCACTTTTGATGATGGGAAACTTTCAATCCCATTAACCATTGCAAATGGAGATAATTGGTTTGTGAACTGGGCTGATATCCCATCAATAGTTTCATTGGATAAAAGTGGTAATAATCTAATGACTCACTGGCTTCAAATGAGTGCGGAAGGTACCTATGACTATGATATTAGATGTGCCATATCAAAGGATGGAGGTTCAAGTTGGGATTCTTCCTTTGTGCTTCATGATGATAATATTGCTGCAGAACATGGATTTGTAAGCATGACATCAACTCCGCAAGGTGCTTTCGCAACATGGTTAGATGGTCGTCAAACAAAAACAAAAGATGTATCCATCAAAGTCAATGAAAATAATGATCATAATGACGATCATGGTCATGGAACTAATATGCCAATGACCATAAGATCTGCTTGGTTTGATACTACTGGAAATAAGCTGAATGATATCGAAATCGACAATAAAGTTTGTGATTGCTGTCAGACGGATGTTGTATATACTTCTTCTGGACCAGTTGTCGCTTATCGAGATAGGTCTGATCTCGAAGTTAGAGATATTTCAATAGCCAGATTTATTGATAAAAAATGGCAACATCAACTCGTCCACAAAGACAATTGGACTATTGCTGGGTGTCCTGTTAATGGTCCTTCAATAGCATACCAAGATGGCTTATTGGCTGTTGCATGGTATACACAAATGAATGACATCCCTAAAATATTTTTAGCCATTTCAAAAGATGATGGAGGTTCATTCGATAAACCTATTCTTATTGATGAAGGAAAAGTAATGGGTCGAGTGGATGTAGTCATAGATGAAAACAAAAATATAATCGTTACTTGGATGGAAAGTAATGATGAATTAGCACAAGTAAATACTCGAATCCTTACCAATCAATTTCACTTGCAAGAGAAACAGAAATTATTAGATTCTCAAAATCAAAGAAAAATTGGTTTTCCAATAATTGAACTTTTGGATGATCAAATAATTATAGCAAGAACTCAGACTCAAAATGACAGTTTGGCTGTCTATTTAGAAATATTTGACTATTTATAAAATTGATTTTACACTTTACTCAAAAAGTACTTTGCTGCTACTAGAAAGTTAAGGTAATGACCAGAAGATTCCTAGATTGATGAAACAGAGATTCCCAATCCTACCCGATAACTATCGGGAGACTTGGGAATCTCAGCAATAGTGCGCAAAGGGATTCCCAAGCTTGTAAAGATTGGTAAGCCCGACATCTTTGTAAGCACCGAGCACAGCGATTGGAGGAATTGACATTATATCTCAGTCCAAATTTCGACTAAAGTGGAGAATTCTCGCTCATTCAACATTGAAGACTTCTCTCATAAAACGATGTTGTGAAATGCACCTGAATGTATTGAGTTGAAAGATGGGAATGTTATTATATCTCATATTTCGACCAGTGTGATTAATCTGACAAATTCAGTATTCTAAAGTTGATAGATTTCTCCATGATAGTCGAAATAAAGAAAAATTAATGCTCCTTGATTCTTCGATTCCGATGAATCTCCACTCAGAATGACAAGGAACATTTAGGGCACACTTCCATATAAGTTTGATGTTTTAGAACAATCCATGTCATAAATAGCGGAGTTGTTTTTAGTTGAAGTATAAAAGTGTATTGGCTAAACTTAATTCCGGCCCATGCTAATACAGTTACACTACTCTAGACATATTCAGAAATAGGAAACCAAAGTTAATTATAGGCTTGAATCTCATAATTTATCACTAAGTAATAAAGGGCGGCTTGGCGCTTTATGTGGGGGACTGAACGAATATCAAAGATGTATTAGCAATAGCTAATAAGTGAAGGAACGCGTAAGCGATGGGTGGCAAAAAGCTGCAATTGTAGCATAGCCTTTTTTCCTAACCCTCCGCTTACGCGTTCCTTTCCTTTTCGACTATCGTCGCCACTCTGCGAGATCGGTTTGCCACCCTCCGCTTACGCGTTCCTTTCCTTTTCGACTATCGTCGCC
>Ga0256847_1000312_pt1 | contig 32476 bp, 45 predicted proteins | sample TeddybearmetaG_FD_189099 | JGI IMG/M metagenome (GOLD analysis project Ga0256847, IMG submission 189099) | Hydrothermal vent microbial communities from East Pacific Rise, Pacific Ocean - Teddybear | ecosystem: Environmental > Aquatic > Marine > Hydrothermal vents | place: Pacific Ocean: East...
CCAGACAGCGGTCAGGAAGACGCGGGCGTCGCTGGACTTGACCCGCTTCGTGGCTCCGCGCAGGGCCGAGGCCCAGTCGCACAAGTCGCTGATGAGTTCGATGTTGGTGTTGCTCATGGTGGCCTCCGTTGCGCTGGTGTCGTTGTTGCTCATGTCGAAAGAGTAACCCGCCCCGCGACGGGTTACCAGTCTGAAACCGAGAAACTTTCAGGAGGCGCCCTCTGCTCGGTCCTCCAGCAGCTGCTCGACAGCGTTCCGAAGGGCCTGGACCGCGTCCCGTTCGGCCTCGCGCCAGGCCCCCACCCCGAATCCCGGCGTGGCGAAGTCGCAGCCATCGACCGTGCCTCGGTACCTGTAACCGCCCGCGCGGTTGAAGACGCGGAACAGGAACTCGCAGCCCGCCAGGTCGCCCGCGAACGCGTCGCTCTGGTCCGGCCTTCGAACGGGTCGGCGGACCCATTGGATTCGCGCTTCTTGCGCGAGGCGCGCCAACCTGCTGGGCTCGGCCTAGCTGCCCCCCTTGCGGGCGCAGGCCGAGCACAGGTCGTCCAGGGTGATGACGTCCTCGCAGACGTCGGCGTCGCAGCCCCAGCAGGAGGCCAGCCCCATCATTTCGCGCATTTCGCAGAGCGGGGTCTTCGGGCGGGTGGCGCCCAGGAAGGTCAGGATGCTGCGGCGGGAACGCGCCCCGAACTTCGTGGCGTCAGCGGCCCGGTGCTCGATCTGGTCGAGAATGTCCGTCTGGTGGGCGGTCAGCTTCGGGGTGGTGGTGGTGCTCATGGTGGCCTCCGCTGCGGGGTGGTGGTGGTGGGTTAGCTGGAGCGCTTCGCGAAGGCGACCGGCGCGCCCTGCTGGTAGTAGGCGCGGCAGGCGTCGCTGTTCCAGCCGGTGCGGACCAGAGTCGCGCCTTCGAACTCGATGGCCGCGGGGAGGGCCTTGTAGGCGCGGTAGTCTGCGCAGTCCACCATGCAGGCCCAGCCGTTGGCCGTGTGGGCGCTCAACCGGCAAGGGCTGATGATGTTGATGGCGTTCGTGATCGGCTTCGCGGTGGTGCTCGTGTTGCTCATGCCCAGACCGTAACCCGCCAGCGGGCGGGTTGCAACCCTGAAACCTGAGAAACTTTCACCAGCCCAGAACGTGGGCCCCGGTCTCGGCGATCCAGCGGGCGTCGGCTTCGTCCTCGGTCAGCTCTTTGGCGTGCCCCCACCGCTCCAGCGCGGCCGCCTTCATCGCGCCCTTGTTGGCGTTGCCCTTGCCCGTCGCGTACCGCTTCACGGTGGTGACGTTCACGGGGAAGTAAGGAATGCCGCGCGCCTCGCATTCCTCCATGGTGATGGCCAGAAACCCACCGTAGACCTGCGCGGCCTGGGTCGAGGCGTGGGTTCGAACGACCAGCTCGTAGGCCAGGGCCGCGGGCTCCAGCTCGGTCAGCGTCTTGACCAGGAACCCGCGGAACAGTATCCAGCGCATCCCGCCGCCGCGGTGTTGCGTCGGCGTGAAGTCGCCGATCCCGCTGAACATGCGGCGCGCCGACTTGCGGAACGCCCAGCCCAGGTTGGACCCGAAGTCCAGGCCCAGGATGGTCCTCCCGTGCGGGGGAATGTCTGCAGGGAGGACCAGGGATTCCGGATTCCGGAATCTGGAATCGGTCACGACTTCGGCCATTCGCGCACGCGCAGGTCGGCGGGCCATTCCTCTGGGTCCGTGCCCTTGCGGTCGTCCAGCTTCACCGGACGCGTGTAGGCCTTGGCCCCGTGGCTCCATTGGCCGTGGGACTTGTCCGTGATCTCTGCGGGCTGCTCGCCCATCTGTTTCACGAAGACGGGAACCGTGGCCGCCCGGCATTGATTCACGACCGAGCGCGCCCAGTCGAGCAGGAACGTGCGGCAGCCGGGGCCAGACTCACCGCCGACCACGACCCAGTCGAGGTGCTCATGCTCGAAGCATGGCCGCCCGTGCAGAAACTCGAACAGGTCCACGCGGTCCAGCAGCGGCTCCAGCGAGACCCACCGCAGATAGGCCGGGGTGGCCAGCAGCAGCGGCAGCCGCTCGTCCGCGGTCGCCTGGTCCTCCACCGACGTGCCCAGCCAGATGTTTGGGAAGGACAGGCCCACCACGTCCATGGCCTCCGTGATCCGCATTCCGCGCGGGCGCAGCACTTTGGCCCTCTGGTGGTGCGCTGCGATTTCGCCCATCCTGTACGCGACACGCGGCACCGTCTCATCGTCGTTCAGCCAGTCTCTCATTCGGGCCGGGCGCTTCGTCAGCACCTGGAAGGTGTGATCCTTGGCCAGCGCCATCACCGCAAAGATCGTCACCAGCCAGTCGGCCTCGACCTTCTCGTGGAACAGGTCGGAAACGCTGTTCACGAACACGCGCCGCGGGCGCTGCCACTTTAGTGGATCGAGCAGCTTCGACGCAATCAACCGAACGTCGCCAGTCCACCGCCCCGGGTTGCGCGTGGCCAGTCCCTCGAACGGCTGGCCCTCGCCGGAGAACCGCGCGGCCACCGTTTCGGCGTAGCAGTTCCGGCAGCCTCCCGACACGCGCGAGCAGCCGCGAATCGGGTTCCAAGTTTCGTCGGTCCAGGCGATTCCGCCCTGTCTCTGGTCCACCATCAGGTTGCCTCCTCTGGCTTCTCGTTGGCCGCGTCTACGGCCTCCATCCATTGTTCTTTCGTCTGCAGCAGACTCCACAGACGCGTATCGATGACGTGCTCCGCTATCAGGTCCGTAACCTGAATCGGGGAGTCCTGTCCGATACGTTCAACGCGCGCGATCGTTTGCTCGTTCAGAGCTGGGGTCCATTCGCGATCGATGAACAGCACGTCGCTGGCCCGCGTCAGGGTGATGCCCACCCCGCCCGCCTTGATCGTCATGGCGACGCCTAGCAGCTGGCCCGCCTGGAACCGCTTCACGATCTCGCCGCGCGCTTCAGGTGACACTTCCCCGGTGATGAACGCCCAGCCGGGGCGGTTGCCGATCGCTCGAATGGGGGCGGTGTGTGCACTGGCCACGATGAGCTTCGTGTCCTGTTCCTCGAATGACTCCACCACCTTCATGGCGTGGGGCAGCTTGCACGTGGCCAGCGCCGCGCGGGTCCGCGACAGTTCCTCGAAGCCAACGCCCGCGAGGGCCGTCCGCAGCGCCTCGTCGCTCGCCGTGGCCACGTCGATGCCTGCCGCCTGGAGCACCTTCTCCATTGCCGCGCACGCCTTCCGCGCGGCCGCGTCCATCGGCACGCGGATGATCTTGGGCGGCAGCCGCTCCGGCAGATCCTTGAGCACGTCGCGCTTCGTTCGGCGCAGGGCCACCGTCCGCAGCCGCTGGCCGATCTCCATCTTTTGCTTGTCGCCGAGCGCTCCCCATTCGTGGCCGCCGAAGTGCTTTTTCTTGCCCTTGAAGCAGCGCACGAAGACGAACCACGACTTGAACGCGGCGGTCCCGACACCGAACGACTGCAGCACGGCCCACAGCTCGTTGGGGCGGTTCAGCAGCGGCGTGCCCGTCATTCCCCAGCAATACCCTGCGCCGCGCATCACGCGCCGACGTAGGGCCCGCCAGCGCTTCGTCTGCTGGGTCTTGTGGGACTTGTAAACGTGACACTCGTCGGCGATCAGACAGAGGCCGGACGGCGGCGGCGGGAGCCGCTTCTGGTCTTCCGTAGACGGCAGAATTGCCGGGTTCAGAATGAGCAGCTCGCCCTTCTTCGGCCACCTGAACGAACCGCGTCCCGAGAGGATGACCGGCGTCAGGTCGGGGCGCCACTTGCGGCATTCGTCGCGCCAGTTCGTCTTCACGACGGCAGGCCCCACGACGATGGCGCATTCTGAAATCGCGAGCAGCGCCTGGACGGTCTTCCCGAGGCCCATGTCGTCGAGCAGGAGGGCGGACTGGCGCCCTCGCAGGAAATTGATCCCGCGCACCTGGAACGGCCACGGCCGTAGAACCGCGGACCCGCCCTCGTCGGCCTCTGGCGGTTTCGGTCTCGGCGCCCGAGCGGGCGTCGGGACCGCTCGCTTCGTGATGCGGGTGGCCACCAGACCGCGTGGCGGAACGAAGCTGTACGGGGCGGGCGTCCGCGGCGCTGTCACCGCGGGCGCCGTCGGTTTGGGAGCAGCTGCAGCAGGCTTCACGTCCCAGTCGAATAGCAGCTGCTCCCCCACAGGTCAGTCCTCCACGGGCGGCCGCCAGAGCGTCCCGCATTCGTCGCACTTCTCGGCTTCGGGCGGGATCACCTTACCCTCGTCCGGGCGCTTCTCATCGCGGCAGGCCTGGCAGAGAATGACCGCGTCCGTCTCGGTCTCGCTGTCCAGGACGTACCAGACGGACGTCGGGTCGGAGTCCATGACAACGCCACCGACCGGCCGGACTTCGTCGCCTGAGAACGGCAGCTGGGGCGTGTCGTCTTCGTCCGGCTCCGGCAGGGCCGCGGGCCCCGATAAGTTGAGCACGCTGTTCGGGTCCGGCGTGCCGCCCTTCGGCTCGTCGCCTTGCTTCCCGGTGAACATATCGTCCGGCTGGATCGCCGCGCGGATCGTGACGCGGTCGTCGTTCTGGGGTTCGCCCCGGAAACCGATCGGGGCGCCGCGGTGATGCGGGAGGATGACCTCCACGGACGCGCAACCGAGACCGACCATTGCGGCCGCCAGCTGCTGGAGCCGCTTCGGACTGATGCGGAAGGCCGCCTTCATCGTGTCGTCGGGCGCCACGTCGTCCGTTTCCGGGAACGTCACGCGCTTGCTGCTCTCGCCGTCTGGCGTCTCCAGGACCACCCGGAACGGGACCCGGATCTCGTTGTCTGAAATCAGAACCGTGTCCTTCGGTAACACCCGGCTGCAGGTGTCCTTGTCCACCAGAACGGCGGAGTCCACCCCGCCCGGCATTTCCACCCGTAGGTAGACCCGGTCGTTGATGACGTCCAGCACGTCGCGGTGGCCCTCGGGGTCGTCTTCGCCCGCTTCATCGTTCAGCGGTCGGATACGGACGTAGTGGCTCGCGGCGTTGCTCACCTTGTCCTTTGCTCCGGCCAGCGTTCCCAGTGCGCGCAGGACTTTGCCTGCAATCTCGGTTGCCATTCTCTGTTCCTTCCTACGTGACGCGCGCGGCGCCGTTGGTGATGTCGATTCGCGAGTCGCAGAGCCCGACGACTTCCGGGCTATGGGAGACCAGGAGGACCCGGTCAGCTCCCACGAGATCGGCCGCGCGGCGCAACATGGTGATGTACGCGCGGGCGTTCTCGGGGTCCAGGGCCGCGCCGGATTCGTCACGCACCAACGTGGGCGCAACCATCCCGGACTTGCGGCAGGCCATCACGGACAGCGCCAGGGAGATGGCCTCACCGACCACGACCTGTTCGCCACCGGACAAGTTCGAGGCGGGCCCGTCGCGGCCGCGCACCGTGTCCACCACGTTGATGATGAAGGCCTCGACTTCCTTGGTCTTCCCGCCCTTCCCAGCGGTCCTGGTCGTCTGCAGGTCGATGGTGAACCGCGTTCCGAAGCATTCGTGGAGCAGCCCGTTGGCAATGGACGCCAGCTCCGGCCCGGCCGCGTCGATCTCCAGCGCTTGCAGGCCATCGCGGCCCAGGTCGCGGGACAGCTTGGTCCAGTCCTCCAGGCCGCGCGCTACGCGCTGCTCGTCGGCCGACAGCTCGGCGGCCCGCGCGTCCCGCTGCTCCAGACGCTCGACCATCTGCTCTCGACGCGTGACGATGGCGCGCCCTTCGGCGTCCTGTCGCTCCAGGCGCTCGACGGTCCCGCGCTCGAAGTCCAGGTCGGGCGGCTTGGAGGCGTCTCCCGGCGCGTCCAAGGCCAGGAATTCGGCCTCGGCGGCCTCCGCCTGCGAGAGCGCTTCGTCCGTGCGTTCGAACAGCTCCGGGAGACTCTGCGCCGCGGCGTCCACTTCGCTGAGGCGGGCGGCTTCGTCGACGACCTGCTGGGCCTCCGCTTCGAGCTGCGCGATCCCTTGGTCCCCACCAGCAAGCGATTCGACGTTCGTCTGCTGCTCGCGCGTCAGCTGGCCCAGATCGCCGGTCAGTTCTTCGATCCGGAGCTGCGCGGCGCGGGCCTCTCCGATCGCCGTGTCGGCGTCGGCCTTGGCCTGGTCGTGGGTGTCCGCCAGCCTTTGCAGGTCTTCGAGCCGCCCCTTCTCGGCGCGCAGCTTCGTCAGGGCCTCACCGGCCTTCGACCGCTCGGAGCTGGCGGCCTCCAGCTTGGCGAAGGCCTCGCGACAGAGCACGTCCGCCGCTTCGACCTTCGCGGGCAGCTCCTGCGCCGTCTTCACGACTTCGTCGTCAGCGTGCAGCGTGCGGGTGGCGGCCCCCAGAGCGTCGTCCAGGTTCACGCCCAGCTCTACCAGCTCCAGGCCGGTGCGCAGGTCGTGGATACGGTCACCGGCTCCGAGCAGCTGCTGGCCGCGCAGCGCCTTCACGGCACCCTCGGCTTCCTTCCAGGCGTCGTTCACCTTCCCGCGTTCGGTGTCCGCGTCGAACTGCGCGCGCTCGGCGGCTTCGATCCTCTCGGGCAGATCGGCCAGCGCCTCGACCTTGGCCTTGGCCTCTCCGCCGTCTCGCGTGCGGATTGCGGCCGCGTCGGCGCGGGCCTCTGCCTTGCGGCCCAGGTTGTTCTGGTCGTCCATCCTGCGGCGACAGGTGCCGACCTGGTCCGCAAGCTGTTCCAGTCGCCCCGTGAGCTGCACGCGTTGCAGCTTGGCGTCCTCCAGGCACCGCTTCGTCTTCGTCAGCTGGGCCCACGCTTCCCGGACCATCGGCAGATCGGCCGCAAGGCCCTGCGCACGCGTCAGCGCGGCCGCAGCCCTGCCGTGGGAGGATTTCGCGGTTTCAGCGCGCGTCTGGGCCACCTGGTAGCCGTGGGCGGCATCCTTGGCGGCTTCGAAGGCCAGCGACTGGGCAGCGTTGGCCCGTTCTGCCGCCGCTAGCGTCTCGCGCGCTGACCGCAGGGCGGTGGCCTGATTTTCGGCATCTCGGCGGAACTGGGCCAGGAAGCCCTTTTCCTGCTCGACGTCACCCAGCGTTCCGGCCATCAGCTCGGCCTTCCGCTCGACGACCGCGCGCAGGTCGGCGCGGGCGGCGCTGGCGTTCTTCCGGGCCTGCTCTGCCAGGGCCTCGTACTGCTCCAGTTCCAGCACCCGCAGGAGCACGGCCTTGCGGTCTGATGGATCCATGTCCAGGAAGCCGCCGGATCCCTGAACAGAGAACGCGCTCGACAGGTAGACGGACGGGTCCGGGAGGTTCAGCCGGGCCCACGCGTCGAACTCCCGGACCTTCGAGCTGGAGAGCTGGGGAAGCCCTTCCGCGTTCTCCACGTACGACTCGGACTTGGGCGTCTTCACGATGCCGTCCATGGCGTGGCGGATCAGCAGCGGTTCGGTGGTCTCGATCTGAACTTCGAACCATGAGTCCTTGGCCGTGGCCAGGCCCGTGGCGGGGCCGCGCGTCGGCAGGGACCGGGTGATGGCCGCGGGCACCAGCTCCAGGAAGGTGGACTTCCCGCTGCCGTTCGCTCCGACGATGGCGACCAGACGGCCCATGCTGTCGTCGAAGGTGACGTCGACGTCGCCGAGCGGCCCGACATTGTGCGCTGCGATACGTGTGATTCTCACGACTTGCTCCGATCCTTTGCGTGCCCAGCTGGCCATCCGAAGACGACGCTCCGGCGCAGCTCTGCGGTGACTTCGTGCCCGGTTTCGCTGGCATGCCTGCGGGCCAGATGCATGCTCTCTAGGTCGGCCGCCGTCAGGTGATAGCGGCGGTGCTGCCAGGCGCAATTGCGGCACGCCAGCACCACGCTGCTGGACCATGATTTGACGAGCTTCCCTCCGGCGCTCATCCGGCCACCCCGGAGTTCGTCAGCTCGTCGGCCAGACCGAGCAGCCGGTCGCGGCGCTCGTCGTCCATGTCGGGGTCCCGCAGGCGCCACAGGGCGCCCAGCTTGTCGGGCAGCGATTTGGCCTCTACGATCTCCGGCGCGCGAGCGACCGAGACCGCGACGACGACCGGCTCGAGCTTCACTTCGGCCACGCGTTTCAGGGCTTCCGTGACCCATGCCTGCGCCCCGGCGCGCGCGGCGTCCTGGCGGTCCGCTGCGACGTCATAGCGGAGCCGCACTTCGGCGCCCTCTGGGAGGGTTTCCGGTCGAACAGCGACGCACAGCTGCCATTCGTCGGCGCCCACGTCGCTGCGCTTCTCGCTTCCCCAGTAGCCTTCCACCAGAACCATGGGCGTGGCGGGCAGTTCCTCGCGGTGCCACTTGAACGACGGCCGCCCGTGCGGGGTCAGCTTGTCGGTGTCGAACTCCACGACGACAAAGCCCTTGGAGACCAGCTCGCCTTTGGCGTACGCGGTGCGGCGTGGTGACCCGGTGAAGATCAGCGGGACCTTGCGCGCCTCGCCCTGCTCGCCGAACAGATCCCCGATTTCCCCCGAGCCGCCCACCGCGACCTCCCATTCCTGCGGAAGGTGAATGTGGCCCATAATCACCACGTCCGCCCCGGACGCGGCCAGGTCGTGCAGGCCCAGCTCCATATCGCAGCCAACGAACGGTGGCTGGTCGGGGCCTGCGACGGACCCGCGGACCATTCCGTGCAGCAGCAGCACGCGGGGCCCGGCGTGTTCCAGCAGCTTGGGCCGCAGCATGCCGGTGATGATCTGCTGCAGCATTTCACCAGCGGTCTGGCTGGCGTCTTCCATCGACGTGCGGCCCAGCCAGCGGAGCAGGTTCGCCTTGCGCGGCCAGGGCAGACAGGCGACGCGGACACCGGCGGACGTGTCGAAGAACGACGGGACTTCCGACGTCCAGACCTTCCCCTTCGCGTCGTGGGTCAGCTCGTACTGCGCCAGCTCGTTGACTTCGCCCGGGGCCTCGTGGTTCCCGGCCACCACGACAACGTCGCCCAGCAGCGCGCTCTTGCGCAGCCACCTGCGGACCGCCTGGCGTTCCACGCTGTTGCTCTGGCGCTCGAAGACGTCGCCAGCGTGCAGCGTCAGGGTGACGCCCAGCTCTGCGGCGCGCTCGACCTGCGCAGCCATCACGCGGTTGTGTTCTTCGAGCCGGGAATTGGAATCGACTTGGTTGTCGCCAACACAAGCCACGCGCAGAATCGCCATGGTTGCCTCCGTGGTGGGATGGGTGGCCAGCGCCGGTAGGGCGGCGCTGGCCTGGTGGTCCCGCATTCGGAACCGGTGAAACGGCTACTCGTCCGCGGGGGGCGCGTGTGCGTCGCGGTGGGCCTTCTCCAGGGCCGCCTGGTCGGCGGCTTCCGGGGTGCCGTGGTATTCCACGCCCTCGTCGATGCACTTCGCGGCGGCCCGCAGACAGGCCTGGTTGCCGAGCGTGCAATGGCCCGCGTTCAGCTCATCCGTGAGACGGTCGATCGTTGCGCGGTTGCGGGTCGTGTTGCGGTCGGCGTTGTTGTGCACCGACTGATTCAGCTGGCTGAACGCGTTCCGGATGTCCTGCGGCGTCGGGGCGGGCGGAGTCTGCTCCGGCACGATGTCCTCGGCCTTCTTCTCGGTGTCCGGCGTCAGGCTGACGTCTTCCGTGCTGCCTTCGGCGACGGCTCCAGCAACGGTGGCACCTGCGGCCGGGGCCGCTTGCGCATCGTCCGGGGTCGTCGGGGTGGTGTCTTCCGTCATGGTGGTGGTGGGTCCTTTCCTGGAACCGGTGAATGGGTGGCGGTGCTATCCGAACAACTCGTCGACGCCCTCTGGGGTCTTCGAGCTGCCGGGGCCCACGCCGCGCTCATCGAGCAGCGACAGGGAGCCCTTGCGCAAGTCCTCGACCTGGTTCTCTTGCGCCTCGTTCAGCCGTCCGCCTTCGAGCAGCCCGTCGCACTTCGTCACCAGCGCGGTGATGGTCTCCGAGCTGGCCCGGCGGAGCGTCTTCCCACCGTCGTCGCCGAACTCCGCAGACTTCGGGACGTGCAGGTCCCAGAGCGGGTTGTCCTTCTTTGCGGGGGTGGCCTTGGAGGCCGCCTGCTTGGCCTTCGTCGCGTTGACGGTCTCCGCAACCGGGGTTGTCTTCGCCTTTGCGGCCCGTGCGGGCTTCGGGTCCTTCGCCTCGGCGGGCTTCGGGTCCGGCAGCGCGGGCGGAGGATGCGGGGTCTCGCCGACGGGAGCGACCCCGCCGACGTCCTGGACGGGGGCGGGCAGGGCCTGCGCGCCTGGCTGGGTCCCGAACATGGCCTGCGTGGCGCCCAGCGCCGTGGCCATCCTCATTCTGGAGAACTCGCGGCGCAGGTCGTCGTCGTCGGTCTCTCCGGTCACCGTCAGCTTGGCGACGATGAACGGCTTCTCCAGGTCGGCGGGACTGTACGAAGTCCGCAGCGATAGGCCAGACCGAATCGCCCGCAGCTTGGCCTTGGTCTCCGCGTGCTCCAGGATGAACTTCCGCTGGATGCCGATCTCTGCGCCTCCGTTCTTTGCCGTCGGCGATCCGTCCCGCAGGTCCATGACCTTCTCGCCGCTGATGACGATGGGAGTTCCGTCGAAGTCGCGCACCATGCCGACCGCGCGGTAGTGGCAATAGTAGGGGTCCGACGCGTCGTCCAGGCGGCCGCTCATGGACGGGTTCCAGGTCACGCCAGCGGTCTGCGCGATCTTATTCAGGGCCGTCTTCGAGAGGCCGCGACCGCGCCCACCGGGAACCTTGTACGTGTCCTGGTCCACGTCGATCAGCACGGCACGAACCGAGATCCCGAATCCTTCTGGGATGACTGGGCACGTGGGGCTCGGTGTCACCAGGTTGAACCGCTGATTGGCGACCTGCAGCGCTTCGGTCAGCACACTGGGGTCGCGGGTGGTGGCTTGGATTTGGACGAGCGCTTCGTGGTCGTTCATGTCCGGCAGCGCGAGGGTGGTTTCGGTCAAGGTTGCCTCCTACGGAAGATGGATGCCATGGCGTTCGAGCATTGCGACGCCCACGACACTAAGAACGAAGAGGGACACCGCAGCGATTGTCCACTTGAAGCGGGAGCGCGTGCAGGCGTCGCAGAGAAGGGAGTCGGCAGCTGGTCGGTCCTGGCATCTGGCGCAGGTCATGCGGGCTCCTTGAAAAGGTCGTCGATCGAGCAGCCGAGGGCCGTGGCCAATGCTGGCAGACGGTTGCCGTTCGGCGTCCGGTCGGTTTCGTACCGGCTGATGTCCTGGCCCCAGATCGATTCGCCCTCCGGGAGGCGGGCTGTCGCTTCGTGGGCCAGGTCGTTCTGGGACATGCTCGCGGCAACGCGGCGCGCCTTCAAACCGGCGTGGCTGAACTTGGGCAAGGGTGCTGGTTCGTCGCTCATCGGCGGAGAGTCTGCCGGGTCACCGCTCGCGCGTCAACGTCTAAAAGGTGGCACCTTTTCGTTTAGCGCCAAGCGGCCGCACGGCGTAGGCTTGCGCGCCAACACGACGTGAACCAGGAGCGTGCATGATCGCCCGACCGAAGCAACAGAGCAACCGCCCGCCGCTGAATTCGGCGACGGCCGCGACATGACAGAGCCAGCCGAACTCTCCGACCTGGACGCCCTCTTCGCGGCTCCAGCTCCGCCCACGCCGACAGGCGTAGACCCACCGGTGCGCGACGAACCGCCCGGCGTGGACCTGGGGTGGACGGCCAAGGACGACGAGCCCATCGAGCAGCTCCCCGAGCAGGACACCGAGGCCGAGCTGGCCGTCCTGGGCGCCATGCTGCTCGACAGGTCGGCGGCCGACACCGTCTCCAAGATCCTGACGCCGCGGGACTTCTACCGCGGCCCCCATGGTGACACGTTCGCCGTGATGCTCCAGCTGCTGCGGGAGAGCACCGACGACCTGGATATCGTTCGAGTCCGCAACGCCCTGGAGGCGGCCGGGCAGCTCCACCGCGTCGGGGGCGCTGGGTTCCTCTCGCGCATCATGTCCGGGACCCCGACAGCCGCGAACGCGAAGCACTACGCGGACATGGTTCGCGCAAAGTCATACCGGCGCCTCGAAAAGACGCGGCTGCGACAGCTGGCCAAGGCGCGCACGCCTCGCGAGGTTTGGTACGCGCGCACCTTGCTGCAGGCGGTCTGGAACACGCAGAACGCAGACGACGTCCAGGTCCCCCAGTTCGGATACCGGCCAGGCTTCGAGCTGATGCAGACGGAGTTCCCGCCCACCGAATGGCTGGTGGAGGATGGCCTCGTCTTCCGTGGCGGTCTGACGCACCTGGCGGCCCCCCAGAAGCGCGGCAAGTCGCTGGTCGGCTTGGCCCTCGCGCTGTCGCTCGTTCGTGCGATGACTTTCCCGGACGAAGCCATTCCAGATTGGCTCGGTTCAAACATCGTCGGTTCGGGCCCCACGATGCTGCTGTCCGGCGAAGGCGGCGCCGAGATGATCCAGGCCCGAATCAACATCCTGGAGCCGAACCTTGGCGACCAGCTGAACAACCTGCACGTGTTCGCTGAGGCGCCCTATCCGTGTCTCTCTCGGTCCCTCGACCTGGGCGTGCTGACCGACTTCGCGATTGAACACGGCGTCGTCTGTCTCATCGTCGACCCGCTGTCGCGCTTCTGGTCCCTGGAAGACGAAGCCAGCGCCGTGCACACGACCGACTTCATGAAGAAGCTACGCGAGGCGGCGCGGCTCGCCAACATGGCGGTCGTCACCATTCACCACGACAGCAAGGGAGAGTCAACGCCCGGCGAGCTGTCCGGTGGTCGCGGGAGTTCGGTGCTGGCCAACGAGGTGGACACGCTCATCAATCTGCGGCGTGACCGCGAAGGCGACCGGAAGGCGTCTGAGGTGTATTTCGAAGTCCGCCACGGCAACGGCCCGGACCCGTGCAAGGTCACAATCAACCCCGACACGCTGCACTTGGACTTCGTCACCCGGCTGGGGTCCGCGGCGACGGCGTCCGGCGTCTCGAACCGCGGCCGCAAGTCGGACTACACGACCACCAATTACGCAGAGGCCCTGCGCACGTACGGCGACTGGATGACGCGCAGCCAATGGGCCACCGCGGTGGGCTGCTCGCTGCGCCAGCTGGAGAACCGTCTACGTGCTGGCATGCTCGACGAAATGACCGGCGTGGAAGCGGCCAAGAACGGGAAGCGCAACTGCGAGCGCTACAGGTGGTTGGCGGCATGAACAACGAAGAGGATCCGAACTTCATCAGTACGCACCAGAAGCCCCGCACGATGAGCGGGCAGATCTACCGGGCGGGGCTGTCGGGTCTTCCGATCCGTACGTTCAAGGGCCTGCAGCGCGGTCAGATCAAGATCGTTCGGGAAGACGTTCCGGCGATCGGCGAGGACAAGCCAGCCGTGGCCCGTGGGATCTACTGCCACCCGCTCGACCTGGACAAGGTCCGCGCCTCTCTGGCCGGGCCGCATGACGCGGAGCCCGTTCCGCGGATTGACCCGTAAGGAGGTAACCATGGAGTTCTTCACAATGCCCACCACCATTGGCGGCTTCGGCGCCCTGTTCCTGGCCTTCCTGGCTACCCTTGGATTCGGCATCCTGGCTCTACTTGCGCTGTCGTCTTCCCGGCGCCGCCCGCCGCGCGAGACCCGCACGGAGCACGCGACGGAGCAGCGCCTCGACAAGCTCCCGCGCCTTCACACGTGCATCGGTTGCGAGGCCGCGCTGATGTCCACCGTTGAGCAGGCGCGGGCGAAGGGCTGGCTCGTGGGCTTCTCTGTCCAACGGTGCCCCCAGTGCTCGGCGTGATTGTCTGGGACGTGTCGCGGCGCCAGCTCTGCCAGGACTGCTTCGTGACTCACCACCGACACGCGCACGAGCTGACGCTCCAGGCAGCCGACACCGGCCTGCTGCTGATGTACGCGGAGGCGGGCCAGATCCTGAACGAATGCACTCGCGTGACGGACGACTGGGTCCGGCGCGTGTTCACCCGCTCGAAGGTCTGGCCGACCGGCGAGGAATACACAAAGCAGCTGGAGCTGGTGGCCGAGCTGACGCTCCGAAACCTGCGGACGTCGCGGGGCCTCCAATGAGCTGCAGACGACACCAGCGCAAGCGGGCGGCCTTCGAGCTGGATCCTCGACCGCAAGGCGGCTCCTTGTTCAAGGGCCCGCTGCGCGCGGGCTTCGTGGTCTGGTGGTGTCGCGCATGCGGCGCCATCGGCCGCCAACCGATCCACCGCGGCGACAACGTCACCCGACGCTTCCGCCGCATCACCTGGACCCTTACCCAACGGAGGCAACCGTGACCGAGAACTCAGGCGCCACCATCGTGCTGCAGCTGACCGCTGCGGCCATGGGAGAGCCCGCAACCCGCAACGCCCTGGAGACCCTTCTACGGGCCGCAGGCGCTGACGGCGTGCGATACCACCCCGCAGAGCGGGCCCTCGCAGCCACCGACGTGCTGGACGCTGTCGCGCACGGTTTCGGTGTGACCACCGCGGATCTCTGCGGACGGACCCGGACCCAGACCGTCTGCGAGGCTCGGCAAGGGTATGCCCTGCTCGCCCGGCAGTTGACTGACCTGTCCCTTGGCGAGATGGCCACGGCATGCGGCGGCCGCAGCCCTTCGGGCATGCTCTACAACCTGGGCGTGGCCGAGATGCGCGTCCGGCACGCGCATGACTTCCGCCGCAAGTGTCAGTCGGCCGCGGCTCTGCTGAGCCGGGAGCTGGCAGCATGAACACGCAACCTACCCAGGATGAGCTGGACGCGGTCGCGCAGCTCTGCGGGCTTCTACCGCCACGGGAATGGCTGGCCGCGGAGTTCAACAACCCAGAGCGAGACGAGCTGCTGGACCCTTCCCGGCGTAGCGGCCGCACCACCCGCGTGCTCATCGAGGCCGCGTGGCATCTGGTCGCCGGTCGGCGCGTGCGGCTCGTCGCGTTCTCCCCGGAGTACGCGCACTCGCTCTGCCGCGAGTTGTCGGCCATGTTGGCGCGTCCGGCGTGGAACGGTCAGGGCCTGCAGGACGTGGCGCGGCGCATCGTGCCAATGGGCATCAGGCAGGCCACCGGAGTTCACGCTGAGAACCTGAACCGCGGCCTCCGCTGGTGGCCGCTCGACGACGACGCCACGGACGTCGAGCTTTGGGACCATCACACGGGCATCGTGAGGGAGCCGCGATGCGCGACCCTCTGACCTACCGGTACCACCTGAGCCGGTCGCTGCCCTGGAACCTGTTTTCCAAAGGCACGGTCCTGTTCGTGATGCTGAACCCGTCCACGGCCGACGAGTTCCTGGACGACCCGACGATTCGGCGTTGCATCGGTTTCGCCAAGTCGTGGGGATACAGCTACCTCCTGGTCGGGAACCTGTTCGGCATGCGCGCCACCGACCCGCGCGAACTGGGCGCAGCCATCGAGCGGGACGGCTGGGCGGCAGCTGTCGGCCCTGACAACGACAAGACCGTTCTGGACCTTGCCGGGCAAGCCTCTCTAGTTGTCTGCGCGTGGGGCGCCAGCGAACACGCGGCCTCTCGTTCGTACCAGCTCGTCGAGCAACTGCAAGCGGCAGCGCCAGGCGGCCTGTTCTGCGCATCGAAGACGCAGGACGGCCACCCCAGCCACCCTCTCTACCTGCCCTCGGGCGTCAATCCAACACCTTGGGAGCCAGCACGGTGGTGAATGAACACGAGATCCGCGTCGGGGATTGCATCGAGCTGATGCGGCAGCTGCCGCCCTGCTCGGTCGATTCGATTGTGACCGACCCGCCGTATGGCCTGGAGTTCATGGGCAAGGACTGGGACACGTTCCGCGTGGACCTGGCCGACCATTCCCGGTTTCGCGGCGAGAATGCCGGGGCCCAGGGCCGCGCCACCAGCGACGCCAACAAAACGAACCCGGCCGCGGGCAAGGTGGAGTACGGCGCGGGAAAACACCCGCGGACGTCGCGCTGCTCTGGCTGCGGGCGCCGTGACCAATTCCGCAATGCCCACGGCTGCCCGGAGACCGCGGTCTGGCGGGCTGAGATCATCAACCCGTTCTGCGCTCCGCCGACGTCGCTGGCGTTCCAAAACTGGGTCCGCTCCTGGGCCCTCGAAGCCATGCGCGTTCTCAAGCCAGGCGGCCACCTGCTGGCGTTCGGCGCGACCCGGATGTACCACCGGCTCGCGTGCGGCATCGAGGACGCGGGCTTCGAGGTTCGCGACTCTCTGCAGTGGGTCTACGGGACAGGCTTCCCGAAGTCTCACAACGTCGGGAAGTCGATCGACCGTGAGGCGGGCGCCACGCGCCAGGTCGTCGGAACGAAGGTCACGAAGGACATCAGCCGCAACCTCGAAGCGGACCGCGCCGCAGGCGTGACCCACGGCCAGGGCAAGCTGGGCGCGGGCAGCACGTCCATCCGCGTCGAAGTGCCGGTCACCGCGCCAGCGACCGAAGCCGCGAAGACCTGGGACGGCTGGGGCACGGCCCTCAAGCCAGCGCACGAGCCGGTCGTGGTCGCCCGCAAACCCATGGAAACGACCGTCGCCTCCACCGTCGTGGAGCATGGCACCGGCGCGCTGAACGTCGCGGCGTGTCGCGTCGGTGGAGCAGCTGGCGGCCGCTGGCCCACCAACGTGCTGATGGCCCATCTGCTGGCGTGTGACCCGGACAGCGGCGCATGCGTCGAAGGCTGTCCCATTCGCGAGCTGGACCGTCAGGCGCCGGACGTGGGAGCCACCGACGTCGGGCCTGACCGATGGTTCGACGACCACGGGGGCGCCTCGCGGTTCTTCCCGTGCTTCCGGTACGTGGCGAAGCCCGACAGGGCCGAGCGCGACGCGGGCCTCCACGGCATCGTCCCGTGCTCGATCTGCGGCGGCCTGGAGACCACGCGCCACGGCGTCGGCGGACGCTCCATCGAGACGGACCTGTTCGGCGTGCTCGAAGCGGAGACCATGGCGCCATGCGTGCGCAACGCGCACCCGACCGTGAAGCCGGTGGAGGCCATGCGCTGGCTGGTCCGTCTGGTGACCCCGCCCGGCGGCCTGGTGGTGGACCCGTTCACGGGCAGCGGGACAACGGGCATCGCGGCGAAGGCGGAGGGCTTGCGCTTCCTGGGCTTCGAGCAGGGCCAGGAACACGCCGACCTGGCGCGCGCACGGATCGAGAACTTCCCGGTCTGACCGGTCAGGGCTGCGCGGTGACCAGCGGGCCAAAGGCCGCGACCATGGCCGCGATCTTGGCCTTGGCCTGGGCCAGCGTCGGGGCGTCACCGTGGGCGCGGCGCTTGTGCGATACTCCGGTCGGGCCCATGTCGTCAGCGGTCCCCTCGAACCAGGTCAGGGTCCAGGCCCAAGCGTACGGCCGAGCGGCGTGGCCGCGGTAGCTGGGCACGATGGTGGCGAGCGACAAGCGGGCCTCGTATCCTCCGAAACCGTCCCGGGCCCAGGCCAGCTTGGTGTTGGCCTAGCTGCCCTCCGGGGCGTCCGCGTCGGCGCTGTCCGGCTCGCAGTCGCAGTTATCTAGGACCTCGTGGCAGTTCTCGCATTCGTCGCCGATGCAATGGCCCCGATCTTCGTGGCCGCAGTCGTTGTTGCATTCGTGGCAGACGTCGTTCCATTCCGGGCCGTACGGGTGGTCGTCGGTGGTGTCGCGGGCGGTTGTCGTGTCGCTCATGCCCAAAGCGTAACCCGACCCGCGACGGGTCGCAACCTTGAAACCTGGAAAACTTTCGAGGCGCTACTCTTGCGCCTGCGCCAGGGCCAGCCGTCTGGCCTCTTCGACAGCGCCCTCGCAAGCCATCGACGTTACGTCGTCCAGGGCTGAATCGAGCTTGTCCCCGCTGCTCTGGCGTTTCCGCCTGGCGTCCGCGTGACGATACCGCAGGTTGTCGTCCGTGTATCCCAACGCCCGCCGCAGAGCTGCCCGCCGCGTCTCCCACCAGACCACCACGTCGTGCTTGTTCATCAGCCCGCCCCGTTCTTTTCGATGGCCCCAAGGACCTGGTCGTGGCGTTTCCCGTCCGCGACTTCCGACTTGTCCCGCGAGGCGTCCAGCTTGTCGAACCGCGTGTGCATGCTACCGCGGCCATCGTCGATCGACTTCCGCAGCTCCACCAGCCCCGTGGCCAGCCTCTCCAGGCGGACGGCCTCTTCCTTCTCGGTCACGATCCGCCCGGACAGCTGGCCGTCGGTCGCTTTCTTACTGTCCTGGTTCGCCTTCCACATTGCGCGCATCGCGCCCGCCATGGCGCCGAAGCCCGCAAGGATCGCGCTCCCGATGACGCCAGCCGTCGCCAGGTCCAGAACGATGAACGGCTCGGACATCAGGCCTTCCTGATGCGCAGGTCGAGCAGCACGCCAGCGGGCTGCGGGGCGTCAGCGTCCACCTTGCGGTCCTTGTCCCAGGCCTCCTGCAGTAGCGCCCAGATCGCGTCGGTGACGTCTGCGCCCTTGACGTACTTCACCGTTCCGGCCGGGTTGGCGTACGTGACCTCGAAGTATTCGCCGGGCGGCGTGACCGTCGCGCCCTTGGCGGACACGGTTCCATCGGTGTGCGTCATTTCGGGCCCTTCTGGTCGTGGTGGACGTGCGTCGTCTGTCGGGACTGAACCGCTGCGATGCGAGAGTTCTCGGCGGCCAGCTCGGCCGCGACTGCAGCCCGCTCTGCTGCCGCGGCCGCTACAGCCGTCAGATCGTACGCACGCCACGCCAGAACCAGCGAGGCGGCCCCGACTGCAAGGACGGCCAGCGTGGAGACGATCGACAGCAGCAGCAGGGTGTGGAGCTTCACGTCCAAAGCCCGCATGAATTCGCGCGAGACCTGCGGCCACGCCACGACGGTGACCTGGTCGTGGAACTCTCCGTCCACATAGACCCGCTCGATCCGCATTTCATCACCACGTCCCGCGCTTCGTTTCCTGGTGGCTGCCCAGCCGTTGAATGAGCGGGACACGTGCCGCCGCTTCGTTCGAAACGTATCACGTGGGGGCGCGCCCTGGGGTGGTTCTGGGCTGCGCAAGCGCTGATGCGCGCGAACGGTAGAGCGGGCGCGGGACTTGAACCCGCCACGACCCCACAGGGAGCAAGGACCGGTATCCTCGACTCCGGGGCGCTCCAAAGCTAACGCCCACCCGCCCCGTCCGAACGCGCGCGAAGTCTACCGCGTCAGCGGCTGCCGCGCGGGTTCTTCCGCTGCCGCGTGCGGCTCCGCTTGTTGCGGGCGCGCTTCGTCCGGCCGTATGCCGGTCCGAGGACCGCCGCGCGGTTCTGGTGGACGGCCAGGCGCTGCTGATTGTGCTCCGCCTGCTCCATCGTTAGCACGGTGACCACCACGTTACGGCCCTCGGTCTTCCGCGCCATCCCGAAGACGAGCAGCTCGCCGTGCACGTCGCTGACCACGTGGTACGTGAACCTATCGGAGGGCCCCCAGGGTGAGCTGTTCGCGACGGCCCGGTGCACGGACCGGATAACGGCGGAGCGGTCCATGCCGGTCGTGTGCTGGGCGCGCTCAAGGTATCGCTCGATCGCGTGCGTCGAGACGTAGGGGTTCACGATGTCCTCCGGTGTTTGGCGCCGGGCAGCTGGTGCCGCCCGGCGCGCGTGTTCAGGGTTACTCGCTCGACTTGACTTGGACCGGCGGGTTTCCTATCACGGTGCTCTCTTCGCACGTGCACCCAGGAGCCCCATCCTTTGTGTCGCCGTCCGCCTGCGGGTTGGGCAGCGGGTCCCAGTTCGGCCCACCGTCCTGCCAGGAGATCAGCTTCCCGACCGGATTCGGGAAGGCTGACTCGTACTGCGCGGGCGTCACGAAGATGGTCATCGTGTTGTGCTGGGCGTCCTCCACTTGGAAGGCGAACAGCGGACCCGGATAGGCGGTCTTGATCTTGAATCCCGTTGCCCAGCCCGCCTCGGCCGCGTCGATCACTTCGAAGGTTGGAAGGGTGGCCGTGTGCTCGTGACACGTGTGGCCGCGCAGCTCGTTCACCGTCTCCGCGGTCGCGTTCCAGATGGCCGCCGCGCCTAACATCATCACCATGGCCAGAAGGCCTCGTCGTAGCTTGTTCATCGGTCCGTCCTCTCGGTGGTTTCGTCTCTCCAGCCGCACCGTGCGGGTGGTTCATTCGTGGAAGCAACAGAGGCGCAGGCGAAGCCATAACAGTGCCGTCAACAAAAGCACCACGCCAAGAACAACCTGACTCGGCCCGCCCACGCTCCTGGCGCCCCTACTCCGAGGGCGTCCTCTTCGCCAGTTGCTCCCCCAGGATCTCCAGGAAGTACGGGAGGCACGCTTCACCGTACGTTTCCGGGCTGCCGGTCAGCAGCCGCTTGGCCTCGTTCTCGAACTTCTCCGGATCCTCGCGATAGCGTCGGTCCCATTCGGTGAACGTGGCCTGGATCTCTCCAGCGGTGGCCGTGATGATCTCCGATGCGCGGGCAATGTCGGCGCTCTGCGATTCGAGGGCTGCTGTCAGCTCTGGCGCGCGCGCTGGTCGGTGTTCGTCCATTGGTCTGGTCCTCTCGGGTGGCGTCAGACGACCGTCGCCGTCTGGTCGCTGCAGGGCTCGATGACCCCACTGCGCATGAAGAAGTGAACCCGCCAGGCGTCCCCGGCGTGATACAGGAACGACGGGGTGAGCGTCGGCTTCTCCCGGTTCCCGTCCCACGCCCAGACCACCTGGTCCGGGATCTTCGGAATGCCGGTTCGATTGAACGGCACCCGGACGATCCAGTCGTCCCATTCGTCCGGCACGTTCTCGACTTCCATTCGGAATCGGGCCACGCCCTCGGCGCCGGTCCTCTTCTCGCTGTCCTGTAACTCGAAGTCGAGGCCCAGGTATCGGATTTGGGTGGCGGCTTTTTCGCTCATCGTTCCCTCCGTGGTGGCCGTGGTTGCGGCCGGGGTCGCTTCCCTTGCGGTGGACCATTGTCCCCAACGCCTCGGACGCTGGGCTTCTCCTGCAGCAGCCGCAGGAAACCCACGACCAGAAGCGCGACGCAAGCCCATTCCAGGACGGTCACGGGTTCACCGCGCCATGCGGCCCCACAATCCCGGCCAGCCTGCGCGTCTCGGTCTGCTCTCGGACCTGCTGCAGCATCGCGTTGACCGTGGCCAGCAACCGGTCCTCGGCCAGCTGTCGCCGACGAGCTGCCCGCGTTAGACGCGGCGCCCGGCGTAAGTTCTTCAACGATCGGAGCCGCTTGCGCTTGCGCTTGCTGCTGAACGCGTGCCGCGTCCCCACTATCAAGGTGTCGTGTGGACGGGGCTCGTGGTGGGCCGCGACGAGGCCCAGGTAGAGCCCGCTGGCGTCGAACGTGTAGAGCTTTCCGATGTCCTGATGGAGGTCCTGGATAACCCGCATTCCGAACAGCGCCGCAATGTCCGGCATGTTGCTCATCCCGGGGCCGCCTGTTCCTCTTCGACCACCAGGCCGCGGCAGGCTTTCATCAGCTGCTCGGCCTGTTCCAGGGCCTTGCTGAATGCCGACACGTCAGGGTGCAGCCAGCGGCTCCCTGTGTATTCCGGGTCGTTCTCGCATGCGCTCGACGTCAGCTGGTCAATGTACCGGGCCCAGTCCACGCCCTTGTGCTCCAGCAGGTCCGAGAGCACCTGCTCGACGCGCGTGGCCATGATGGCCAGCGGCGCCTCGGCCGCGGTGTGACCCGCGAAGGTCTGGGGCGCCTCTCCAACGTCGATGCCTGCAAAGGTTCTGGCTTCGGCGGCGAGCTGGGCCAGCGACCGCCGGGCGTCCTGTCGTCGGTTGTCGCGCCGGAGGGCGTTGTTCTCCACGCGCAGATCCTTGAACCTGCCGCGCCAGTGCGTCACGTCCTTCTTCAACCGGGCGGTCTGCTGGCGCGCCCGTAGGCTGGCCGCTTGCGTGACGCTCGCCTCGAAGCGGCTCGACCTTCGGCGCTCTGCCTGTAGGACGTCCGCCGCCTTCCGTAGGCGGAGCCGCGCGTCTTCGAGGGCGTCCTTGGCCTTCGTCATCCGGCCCAGTGTCAGCAGGCATTCCGTGCATTCGGGTTCGCTCATATCGTCCGCCCTTCTGTTCCTTCGTCTGGCAGCTTCTCGCGCACCTTCTGGGCGATCTGCCGCGCGTAGAATTGTGCCGTCTCTGGCTGGTCCCGGATAACCGCCGCGGCCAGCGCCAGAGCTGCAGGCAGTAGAGCCGCAGCCACCGGCGCAATGGCGACGCCGAAGGCGCGCGACTGGTCGCTGCCGATGCCGCCTTGCACGCCCTTGAACGCGATCTTCTCCAGCCAATCGAGGGCACGCTCCATCGTCTCGCGATCGGTCACAACGCATCCTGGTCGTGGTTGTACGTGCCCGCGTTGTCGTGGCCCCAGTCCATGCCCATGTTGCGCAGCGCTTCCGCTGCTCGTCGCACGTGTCTCGACTCCGGCATCGTCGGCCCATCGACCGGGTTATCCACGGCCGCTATCAGATCATGCATCGACCGCAGCAGAGCGTCCACGCGCTGCGCCATTTCGACGTTCGCGCGAATGAACAGCGTCAGATCGTCGACGGCGTGTTGCATGCGCTCCAGCGGATCCGGGAGTTTCGGTTCGCTCATGGCAGCAGATCCACGGCCAGGTGGCTCACGCGGTTCATGCTCTGGTCGCAGCCGCAGGCGCTGCACTTCTCGAATTCCAGATACAAGGTCCCGCGGAACACCGACAGGATTGTGGCGTGGCGACCGGCAGGGACCGAGCCGTTGCAGTTCGACATCCGTCTCTTCGACTCGACGCGGAGACCGATCCAATCGCGCTGCAGACGCGGCCAACCCGGGCGCCACTTGGTCTTCCCGGTCGGCAGGCCTCGGACGCTCATCGTCTGGGCTCCGGGATGGTCGCCTTCGGCGGCATCTCGCGGATGTCATCGATTGAACGCTGGACCGCTGCCGGGTCGTCTCCGGTTAGGTTGGCGATCCGTTCCGCGGTGCGTGACCACGTCGGGTTTGCGTGGATCGACTCTTCGCGCGGAATGGCGTCCTCGACGCTCACGGCGCCACGCACGTGACGTCGAACACGTGCCAGGCTTCGTTCACGCCAGGGATCAGCACCGTTCCGACGAACACGCCGACGGCGCCCTTCTGGCCGGTGCGCAGCACCCGGAACCGCCGCGTCCTGTTCTGGTGCCAGGACGTCGCAACCCGCATCCAGAGGAACAGGTGGTCGTCCTGGCAACCCACGGCCACCAGCTCGAACAGCTGCGAGACCGGGATCTCCACGACCGGCCCGACTTCGAGCGGGAACTTCCAGACGGCCGCGCACTTGGGCCACGCGCCTTCGCGTAGATCGCGCTGGAATTGCACAGGGCTCATCGGCGCGGCTCGAAGGGCGCGACCACCTGCACCAGCAACCCGCCCAGCGTGACGATGACCGCCGTCCAGACGAAATCGCCCGCGATTTCCAAGGACGCGGGGGTGTTCACCGACCAGACAACGGCCAGCAGCGCCGGGCTGACCAGCACCGCTCCCATCCGCATGGCAAGCTGTCCAAGCCTAAACATCGGGTGGCCGTTCGGACGGCCGTTTCTGTCGCCAATCATGGGGTCTCCTTCTAGTTCCCGATCTCGGGAGGCATTCGGCTTTCGATGCGGTCCGCGGCCTCTCGCATGGCGGCAACCATGCTCGCCCGCTCCGCGTTGCTGATGTAGTGCCCGCCCTGCCCGGTTTCGTCGTCGCCGTAGACCAGCAGCGCGAACAGCGCCCCGGCCGGGAGGGCCGCCTTGATCTTCGGCGCCAGCTCGTTCATCGCCGGAAGCGGGTTCTTCACGAGGCCACCTTCATGCTGGCCACGATGAACGCGGGCACCTTCAACGTGAGCACCACCGGGACGTTGCACGCTTCCCGGGCGTCTTCCCACGTGTCCAATCCCCATCTGTCGGCGAGCGTTTTCCAGTCGGCCTGGCTGTTCTGCGCGTGCCCGAGGTGGTTTGGTTTCGCGGTGTCGTCTCTGGCGGCCCGCTCCGCGTCGCCGAACACCTGCGCGTTGGCCACGTCGGTGGTCATGTTGAAGTCCATCCACCGGCCGCGGCTCGGGCGGCAGGCGGTGCAGACGTGGCTCCTGGACAGGAACGCGCAGGGCTTCCCCGTCTTCGGGTTCAGGATGGCTACCACGTGAATGGTGGCCTCGGACAGGAACGTCCCCGCGTCGTGTCCCGGGTTCGTGCGGCTCATCGGACCACGTCCGAGCGCGCCTGCTGGCGTAGCCGATCGCCCTCTTCGGAGATCAGCGCGCGCAACTTGGCGCGCAACGCGCCGCTGTCGCCTGTTGGGCCCAGGTTCACGTAGACCGTGTCCCCTCCCGCTGGTCCGTGTGGGAGCGGCGCCACGGTCAACCGGCACGGCTCGAACAATAGCGAAGCCAGATCCCGGAGGGCGTTCGCCTGCTGGATCATCTTCGCCGCGGCGAGAATGGCCGCGTCCTCGGCGGCCTCTGTACGGCTCACGGTGTCACCGTGCCCGGCTTCGCCAGCGTCACCGACACCGCCACCGGTGACAGGTCCACTTCGACCACGTTCCAAGGGCTCGTCAGCAGCTCGATCATTCGAACCGAGCGCTCGGCGAGCGGGCCGTCCCAGCCCATGCGCTCGGCCAGGTCCGTCAGCTCGTGCAGGCCGCTGAGGCCCATGCTGCTGCGGACGCGTTCTCCGGCTTCCTGCGCGTACTCGATGGTGTCCCATCGGGCGGCGTCCAGCAAGTTCAGGGCCAGGTCTCCCACGTCGTACGTGGTGTAGCCGGACGTGTCCGCGTGGGGCGCGAAGATGACCGGCAGGTCGGAGACCGGATCGAGCAGGGCCAGGACGACGATTCGGAGTGTTCCGAGATGACGTCCGCTGGTGCTTTGGGCGGTCATGGTTGCCTCCATGAGTCTGGTGATCTGGTGAAATCTGAGGTTTTTTCGGCCGGGAACCGCCACCAGAAGCGGCATCCCGACCGGTGCTCCGGCGCAGCGAGGATGTCATGGCCAAGCTGCCCGAAGCGTGTTTCCGGCACGGCTCTGAGGAACGCGGACCGAGACGGGCGGAACGCTACGGGGCGCCTCCGTCCGCTGTCCAGGGAATTCACCGGAAACCGCGCAGAAACCCCGGCCTGAGCCTGGCCCGTAGGACAGGAACCGCCCCGGCGTCGCGACCGATCCGTCCTCACCTGACCGCCACCTGAGGACGCTCCGCGGCACGCTCCTGGCCTCCATCTCGGTAGCATCTCGATCCATGGCACCCGATCGGCCTCAGATCGAATTCTGTCGGTCTCTAATCCTTACCACGCAAGCACTTACGCGCGCGTATCCCTGGCGATACACTCAATGACCTCCATGTACCCCAATTAGTCGACCACTACTTGCGTCGGTCTCTATCCCATGCACACACACGACTTAGGGAGTTTCGCCCCACTCGACCTCCCTTCATCTACCGAAATTCGCAGGCCCTCCGCTTGGTGGTGCCCCCCCCTCTCCCCCCTCAAGGGGGAAGGGGGGGGCACCACCCGGCGCGGGGGCTGTTGCGCTCCTGACTGATTTCCGTACACTGGCAAACGTGACCAGCGAGAACATCCGCGACCTTCCCGAACGCCGAACCAGGCAAAGGGTCCGCGCTCGGTCCCTCGGCAGGGTCGCAGGGCTGCGCCCCTGCTCCTTCCGGATGCCCAGCAGCTGCACCCTGGACATGCCCCGAAGGCTCCCCCCGGCCATCGTCCTGCGCCACCGCCTCCGAGGCATCAGCACGAGTCCCGCGATGCTCGCCGCGATGAGCGCGACAATGCGCGTTTGCGCGCCCATCGAGCCCCAGCCGACAACCTGACACGCTGACGCAATGCGTGCTCCCTGCGATACGGTGAGCGGTTCCGCTCGCATGACAAGGGGTCAGGGTGGGTCGCGAAAACCGATAGGGGGGGCGGGGTCACCCCGTTGCAACGGCTCTCGACCGGAACGGCAAAATCCCTCAGGTCGGCGGATCTCCCTTGCGGTGCGGTTTCTGCGCGCCTATTCTGCCCCCGTTCCGGGTCTCGGAGTTCCGGGTCCCATCACCAGGAAGGGCGGAGGCAGCCATGGGCGGAGACGTGAAGCGGTACGGGTTGAGCGTGGCGGACGTTGTCGGGATGATTGAGCGTCTGACGGGCGAGCGGACGGCGGTGCTGCGAAAGCATCTGACAGAGGCGGTGACGTTCGGTCTTCGGGAGAGTTTCGGCCCCCTGGAGGTGGTGCTGTCGCTGGGCCGGGAGCAGCCGGACACGGTGGAGGCCGCGGGAGGCGGTTCCGGCTTGTGCGGCACCTGCGATGGGACGCAGGAGGTGTGCGGGCATGGCACGCGCCCGATCGTCGGAGGTGGTGGCGCATACGATCCATGCTCGCCCGGGAAGTGCGACGAGCCCGAGCCGTGCTCGGACTGTCCAGCGGAGAAGGCCGCGGGAAGTGGTTCCCCTCGTTACGCGCTGAACGCGGACGATCTTCGGCGAGCGCTGCGGGACTGGGCGGGATTCGACAGGCCGGACACGGACCGGTATCTGGCGGAGACGTTCGGGCCGTTGGAGGTGGTGCAGGGCGCGCGGGTGTCGCAGGCGCGGGCCTTCGTGACGCGGATGGAAGACCTAGAGAAGGTCGGCGCGGCGCTGCGGGAGAAGCTGAGCGAGGCGACGGCGGGCTCGGGAAGCGGTTCCGGTGAATGCTTCTCGGAGCTGCGGCCGGGCGAGCTGGACGGTGAAGACGGCGGCGGGATGGTGCACCTGAGCCACCGGGACGGGCTGGACCTCGAAGAGGCGGCAGCGATGGTGCACGCGCGGGCGCCGTGGTCGCCATCGGCCGGGGATCGGCTGGCGGTTGCTCTGCGCTCCATTCAGTCCCGCATCGGGAAAGTGGGCCCTCACGTGGTGATGGCGCAGCCGGTGTTCGAGCGACTGAAAGAGGGCCGGTTGGAAGGTCGGAGACGCGCGGAGGAACTGGGCCGCATGGTGGACGCGCTAGAGAAGACGCTCGACAGCAAGACGCGCCGTATCAACGAGTACAGCGGCAAGATCGACCAGCTGACCGCCGAGCTGGACGCGGCGCGCAGCTCGTTCACGCTGGACGCGGAGGACGAGGACTGGTTGGCGACGGTGGTCCAGGCGCTGGCGGGTCCGATGACGGGCCCGAAGTCGGCGAGCAAGGACCGGCGGCTGGAGCTGTCGAACTTCGTCAGTAACCTGCTGGAGCGGTGGAAGGCGCGCGGGGCGGTTCCGGTCGCGGACGACGTCGCGCCGGTCCCGAGGGACACGACGGCCGCGCCGATGCCCGCTGATTTCCAGAGCGAGGTCGACGCGTACGAAGTGGCCCGCCAACAGTGCAACCACCCGAGCATGTGGGCTGAATACGGGGGGCTGGATAGCCGGTGCCCGTCGGTGTTCCTGGTGCGCCGGATCATCGAGATGAAGCGGCAGCTGGAGGAGACGTGCACGTGCGACGTGCCGGACCCTCGCGACGAGAAGCCGCGCAGCGAATGCCAGCACCACGAGGAGCTGCGGGCGGAGCGCGACGAGGCGGTGCGAAGTCTGCGCCAGCTGTCCGTGGTCCCTCGTGCGGACGACGGCGACGCCTGCGCGGAGCGATCTCCGCCGGACCCGGAGGCGGGCAACGTGACCTACCTCTGCACGTCGCGGCCCGGCCATTCAGGCAGGCACGTGGCGTTCGCGGACGGGGAGATTGCGACCGAATGGCCAGCGGCTTCGAAAGTCGGTCTGCTGGTGGAGGATATGCGCGCGGACTTGCGGGCGTTGCTGACCGGCAGTGGAGACGAGAGGCTCGCCGACGGTCTCGTAGTGCACCTGACGGCGGGCGAACGCAACACGCTGCGCAACGCGGCGCTGCTGCTCGATCCGCACAACCATACGGTGCAGACCGGGGACATAACGACGGTCGCCATTCAGCACGTGGTAAACGTGTTGCGCCAGGTGGCCGACAGGGAGGGCGAGCAGCGCCGCGCGCCATGGGTGCCGGAGACCAAGGCGGAGATCCGCTCGGCGAAGGCCTGGGAGGACCGGCAGGAACAGAAGGCTGACGGCAATCGGTTTGAGATGTGGGACTTGAGAGCGGAGCACGGCGGGAAGGTGCAAATCGGCGACGTGGTGCGCGACAGCTCCGGCCGACGGGGGGTGTGCCGAGACGTCGAGCACGGAACGGGCTACGTGCACGTGGAATGGACCGAGGCGGCGGTCCCGGGTTCCAGTGTGGATCCGATGCCAGAGGATCCGGCGCCGGAGACCTGCGGTTCTGAGTCGCCGAAGCTGCACGCGAACGGGTGGCCCTTCTTGGGCGCGTACGTTTGCAACCTGCCGAAGGGCCACGCGGGCGGCCACCAGGCGGCGGCCCACCTGAACCCAGACGCGGTTGTTGCGGGCTGGCCGAATGTCGAATGGCGGGACGCCCAGCCGCCGACGTTCGCGCAACTGCCGCGGCTGCCGGACCGCCTCGCGGGCGCGGGTCGAGTACTCGCCTTGACGGCCGCGGACGTCCTGAACCTAAAAGACGCGGCCGCGATGCTGCAGAACGTGGCGCAGTCCAAGGCCGGGGAGTTGCACAGGATTCCCGCCGCGACCAGGGCGCGCATTCTGATGGAGGCCCTGGACGATCTGCTGCAGCGGGCGCCGCTGGCTACGGTGGCCATCAGCTTCGACGACCAGGCGAAGATCGACACGGCCGCCAAGGCGCTGCGCGCACGGCAGGCCGGGAACCGCCGGGTGACGCTGAACCAGCGCCTGTCTCTGGCGCTGTTCCTGGAGAGCTTGAGCGAGTCCGCCGGGGCTGCCCTGGCGGGGACGGATTGCGCCGACTGCAAGGGGAGCGGGTTCGACGCGGAGAGCGAGGAGCGCGCGAACCACGACCTGAACACGGACGCGGAGCCGTGCGACGAATGCTGGGGCACGGGCAAGGTGCCCTCGCGGGAATGGCTGCAGCTGATGCCGCCGGACGACGTCCCGGTGGCCCCGTACCGGCAGACGCCGGGAGCGGTGGAGGCCTGGGCGCTGGCGGAGGCGGGACAGGTCGGCGGCGGAATCCGGCGCGTCCTGGCGAACCGCATCATCGAGCTGGAGAAGCTGGTCACGTCGCTGGAGTCGCGGGCGGCCGGGTTCGAGCGCGAGGCGAACGGGCTCCTGGTCCAGCGCCAGATCGATCGGGATCTGCTCTGCGGGCGCCGCGCGCCGGTGGAGGGCTACCCAACGGACCGCGGCTCGTGTCTGCGGCCGCTGGGTCATCCGAGCCACCACGAGACGCGGGAGACGGGCCCGGACGGCGCGCGGCATTCCGCGTTCTGGGACGACGAGACCTTGGCCGCCGTGGACGTGTCTCCGCAGGCGCCGCCGGTGGGCGTCGTGCAGGATGAGTCGGTTCGCTTGCGGCCGCGGTTCCGGCCCTCAATCTGCGGGGCCGTGTACCGGTCCAAGACCGACATCCGCAAGCACGGCGCGGAGTGTTTCAAGCGCGCCGAGCACCTGGGGCCACACGTCAGCAACTGGCTGGACGCGTTCAACGAGAAGCGGGAGAACTCCTGGGCCCGTGATGGCGCCGCGGCCACAGGTGGCATCGTTCCAGGGCCCGGCCAAGGCGGCGCGCCCCCTTCGTGGTTGAAGCCTAGAGGGCACACAATCCAGCGCATGGCGCCCAATCCGCGTTGTCCCAACGTGATGCCGGTGGCCGTTCAGGCCCGCCTCGTTTCACCGGCGACGGCGGTCTCTGGCGTGGATCTGCGGTGCACGATGGCGCCCCACGGATTCGACCGCGCGTGCATTTCCACCGACTTCGAAGACGGCCCGCCCCACACCCGGGCCCGCGTCCGTATCGCATGGGCTCCGGCTGAAACGGATGGCGACTTCTGGGGCCAAGAGATCCTCGAGCGGCGATGGCATCGCGGGACGGCTCCGCTCGAAGACGGTCTGGGCATCGGTATGCCGGAAGACGTTCGCGGCGTGTCCCATTGCCAGGCCCGAGACCCCGGCGAATGGAACGCGGCCCTGGCCCACGCGCGGAACAGCCAGGTGACGCGGCTCTGCTACATGAACCCGCGCGGCGGCACCGACACGGTGGCGCCCGCGGACGTCGCGCACGCCCTGCGGAACATTCCCATGGCCGCGGTCTGCGGGAACCTGTTCGGCCACGCTGGCGCGCACAAGGTGGACTGCACCGGCCTGGACGGCTCGCGCATGCGGGTGAACTGGGACGGACTTTGGCAGGGCTCGGACTTCCAGGTGCTGACCCTGACCCCGCCGACCAGACCACGGCCTGACGCCCGGAAGACGAAGGAGCCATCGGTGCGCAAGCTCCTGACCGAGGCGCTGCAGGACCACGTGGCGGACCTGGCGTCGAAGTCCATCACGGACCTGGTGCACCTGATGCGGCTGGCCCTGCGCGAGGCGCGCGGGGACGCGGTGCACGCGGCCCGCGAGCGCGACCAGGCGCGCAACGAGCTGGAGGAACTGACCCGGCTGCGCGACGACTGGCGGCAGCTCCAGAGGGACACTCGAGAGACGCTGGACGATCGCACCGGGGAGCTGCGCAAGCTGGCAGGCCTTGACCCCGACCCAGAGCCGGACGCAAGCCCGGCAATGGGGCGCTACTGCGGCGAGAGGCAGCCCCGGTCCGACCAGATCCCCGGGTACAAGTGCACCGAAATGGAGGGCCACATCGGGCTCCACAAGGCGATCGAAGACGCCCCCGGCTGTCTGGCCACGTGGGCCAACCGCCCAGACGACCAGCAGGCGCGCCACCGCAAGCGCGTCATCGAGCGAACGGAGCGCATCAGGGCCGACCAGCGCTGCCCGCCACCCGTTGGCATCACCGATAATCAGGTGGCCAGCATCGTGCTGGCGGCCGTGGTGGGCGGCTACAAGCTGGACCAGATACCCACGATGATGAACGACCTGCGACTGGCGCGCGAGCAGGTCCAGGCCCTCCAGAAGTCCGGCTCCCAGACCGCCAACATCCTGCGCCAGGTGCGCGAGAAGCTGCGCACGCCGGACGGTGTCGATCTGGGGACGTTCGCGACGGGCATTCGGTCTCGCGCGGACAAGCACCAGCCCGACAACTGCAACGCGGTGAAGGGCCTGGCTGAACTGCGCAGCTGGCTGGAGAAACTGCCGAAGCACTTCCCGGACTTCGACCCCGCGGGAGTCACGCTGACGGTGGAGCAGCAGATGCGCTCGGTGGGCGACCTGCTGTTCCTGATGGACCGCAAGCGCTTGCGCATGGTCGGCGACCTTGAGGACTTGAAGACGACGGTCAGCTCCCTGATGAACGGTCTGCGCGCCACAGACGCGGCCGTGGTGGAGCGCATGGAGGGCCACACGCTGGCCCAAATTGTGGACGCGGTCCTCGACACGGCCCGCAACGAGCGGGACACGGCGGTCGAGCAGCTGGCGGCCACCAGCGGTGCCCTGGCGGAGCTGTCCCGATGGCCCGGCGATCTGGGCCCGGTCCTGGCCGTGATGAAGGGACCCGGCGAGAAGGAGACGGCCGTTCGGCCGAAGGAGCTGAAAGGGCTCCTGCAGGCGATCGAGAAGCGGGTGAAGGAATGCGGGCCGCTCGGTCTGTCGGCCATGTCGGCGCTGTCGCGGAGCGAGTACGACAAGCAGCGGCGCGACGAGCTGCAGCAGCAGATTGACCAGCTGACCACGATGCTGCCGCCGAAGGGCAGCGGGCTGCACGCCATCATCACGGAGCGCACCCGGCAGCTGACCACGTTGCGGCTGCCGGTGGAGGCGGACGTGGCGATCTACGGGACCGACCCGCAGGCGTCGCACCTGGCCCGCGCGGCCGCGTGCTACGCGCTCCCGTCGGACATCCGGCCGGAGACGGAGCCGCCCTCGTGGTGGCCGTGGCGGGCAACCGCTTGGAAGCCCAGCCCGGACCGTCGCCTGCGCGAGCTGGCGATAGCTGGCGCGCTCGTGGCCGCGGAGATGGACCGCCTGCAGGCGGGCGACCAGAAGTGAGAAACCTCTCCTTCTTCCTGACCCAGGAGCAGTTCCGCGATCGGTCGAAGACGGTCACGCGGCGGCTGGGTTGGAAGACCCTCCAGCGCGGCACCCTGCTCTGCGCCGTCGTCAAAAGCCAGGGCCTCAAGCCCGGCGAGAAGATCCAGCGGCTCGGCACGATTCGGGTGGTCGCCGTGAACTCGGAACCGCTCAACCTGCTGGAGCTGGTCCTGGACTGCGAGGACACGAACGACAAGCCAGACACGTGGGGCGCGGACGAATGCGCGCGCGAGGGATTCCCAGAGCTGAGCCCGGCCGAATTCGTGGCCATGTTCTGCCGCCACATGAAGTGTGAGACCGACCAGCTCGTGACTCGAATCGAGTTCGAATACGTGGACCCGCCGACCGGCGGTTAGGGTCCGCCCGCGAAACGCAAGCGCGAAAGCGCAGGAGGTAACCTGATGACCCGCATGTTGAGAATTGACGGCGCCCACGGGCCCGCTCTGGTGGACGCAGACGCCTGCTCCATCATCACGGCATCGGCCGGGACGGTCTTCATCTCGGACGACCGCGTGATGGTCGAAGTGTCCGGGAATGTGACCGACTGGGCGGGCAAGCTGGGCATCAGCTACACGGACACCCCGGCACCAGCCCCGACCCCAGCCCCG
>Ga0256847_1000313_pt1 | contig 32441 bp, 24 predicted proteins | sample TeddybearmetaG_FD_189099 | JGI IMG/M metagenome (GOLD analysis project Ga0256847, IMG submission 189099) | Hydrothermal vent microbial communities from East Pacific Rise, Pacific Ocean - Teddybear | ecosystem: Environmental > Aquatic > Marine > Hydrothermal vents | place: Pacific Ocean: East...
CTACGACGGGCATCAGCGGATGATTTATTACCTGATTTGATCATTAGCCAGATGAATACTGATGCTATCGAGCACCACCCAGATTCGTTAGAGCTTTCCGGTAAACTGACGGTTACCATGACCAATCTGGGGCGTAAAGACTTGCCACAAGCTGTTCGCATCGTTGCCTATGAGGATCGCAATCACAATGCGGTATTTGAGCATGCAACAGATCAGCTTATTGGCGACGCATTTAGTCAAGCCATCTTAGCTGGCGAAGAACAACACATAGAAATACCGGTACAAGGTGTATTAGCGTTTCGGCATGCACCGATATCCGTTTGGATAGACAGTAATGAGCAAGTAACCGAACCGAATGAAGAGAATAACCTGAGTGATACGGGTCAGTGGTGCCGTCGAGCAACACTGGATCATGTTGGGGCCTTTAAGCCAGTGTTAAAGTGGCATTGGTCCGGAGAGGGCATCAATGAAGTTTATACTACACCGATTGTTGGACAATTAACCGATGACAATAACGATGGTCAAATCAATAATGATGATATACCCGATGTGTTGGTTGTTTCGCATAAGGGTAACTTCTTTGCTAATGGGGTTTTGATTGCGCTGAATGGGGATGATGGATCGGAGGTTTGGGCCAATGATGGCAGTGCCAGAATTGCACTCGCCACGTACAGCCCAGCGTTAGCCGATATTGATGGAGACGGCATCGTCGAAATTATTGTTAGCCACGGTAATGTCAGTACTGCGGGTGTTGTGGTTTACGAACACGATGGCACCGAAAAATGGCGTGTGCAGGGTGGTAAGCCAGGGAATATCGCAATAACAGATTTAGAAGGTGATGGTCAGATTGAGATTATTGCTGGTGGTACTGTGCTGAATGCTGACGGGCAGGTATTGTTTCATACGGTAGTGGATCCATCTGCGTTAGCCGTTGATCTTGATTTGGATGGACGGCAAGAGATTTTTGCTGGGGGTAAAGCTTATGATGCGGAAGGTCATTTAATTTGGTCAACGGGCCACCCGATTGGCCGATTCGGGAGCTTTGCAGCCGTGGGCAATTTTGATGAAGATGACAATCCAGAAATTGCCTTTATTAGTAATAATAAAGTGACCGTTGTGGAACATACGGGAGAGCTAAAATGGCAGGTGCTCATTCCCGGTAACGGTGGTGGCTCGATCACCCTGGCAGATGTTGATGGTGATAACGAAATTGAAGTCGGGGTTGCGGGTGCCTCTTATTATGTGGTTTTTGAAGCAGATGGTTCAATCAAATGGACACAGCGCACGCAAGATCAATCATCTGCGTTTACCGGGTCTTCAGTATTTGATTTTGATGGTGATAGCAATGCGGAAATTGTGTATGCGGATGAACAATTTTTGCGTGTTTTTGATGGTAAAACGGGAGAGGTTTTATTGCTTGAGCCCAATAGCTCAGGCACCATCGCTGAATACCCAACGATTGTCGATGTTGACAATGACGGACATGCCGAAATTGTGGTGGTATGCACTAACCAATTTATTCGATCTGTTAGATTACCCGATGGCACCATCATACCCGGCACCAACGGTGTCCGTGTGTTTGAAAACGAAACCGACGACTGGATGCCCACTCGAAAAATCTGGAACCAACACGCCTATTCGATTAGCAACATCAATGACGATGGCAGCATACCGACCGACCTCAAAGCGAGCTGGTTAAGCCACAACACTTATCGGCTGAATACATTTCTTGACCGCAACCCCTTATTGCTGCCAGATCTCTCGACCGCGTTATTTAAAGCCCAAACAGACGGTAAACAGCAGACCCTGACCCTGCGTGTCGGCAACGGCAGTGGTCTACCAACCACAGAGACAGAAGTCACCTTTCACCTCGGTGATGCGAACGGACAATTATTAGGCAGGCGGCCTATTCCAGCCCTAAAACCCGGTGAACACCTTGATCTCAGCTTAGAAAACCTCACGGGTATCGACAACGGCACTGAGCTCACCGCCGTTATCCCGGTGCAAGAGAGAGGCGAATGCCGCGTGAGTAACAATCAAATCACGACTCTGGCTATCGTCATCAATACAGTGCGTGCAAGTATCACAACAGACAAGCAAAACTACAACAGTACAGATCGGGTGCAATTGACGAGTAGAGTGCGAAACACCGCAGGTAATGCCACTCAAACCAGTAGTGTGAGTACGATCACGGTCAGCAACCCTCAAGGGACTACTCTATTCACACATCAGCGCACAAATGCGCCACTCTTACCCAATCAATTACAAGATGCAAACGTTGACTTAACCCTCGTACAAGCGGTAAGTGGGGATTATCAAGTTACTTTGGTGCTCACCGACAGCCTCACCGGACGAATTCTAGACACCACTGAAACCAGTTTCAGTGTGACACCTGACGCATTCGGTGGTGTTAGCGGACACATTCAAGTTAACCATACCCAAGTTTTTCAAGGTGAACCGATACAATGTGATATCAGCGTAACGCACAATGGTGAAATTGCGCTCAGCGAAAATAGCTTACGTTATCTGCTAGTCGATCTGGCGCGTAATGAGCCTCTATTGGTTACTGCATTTACTCCGCAACCTGGACCTGGCACCACACAATCCCTGGCAGAAGCAATAGATAGCACAGCCTTAAACGGAGGATATGCCTGTGTATTGCAAATAAACATCAACGATACCTGGGAAAATATGGCTGCGGTTGGATTTGGCATTGCTTTACGGCCGGTACAACAGCTAAAAGGTAGCCTCGATATTAGCGCATCGGAAGTGCAACGCGGAGATCCTTTAACTTGTACGCGTACACTGCACTTAGATGCTAGGCGCGGTACCCTCACGGGGGCCAATATCGTACATCGTGTGATCGCACTGAGCACAGGTGAAACCGTGCAAGAAGACATCGACAGTATTACCTTAAATGCAGGTGAGCAGCGCGCCAATGTCTTACAGATTAATACCAATCAACTCTCAGCAGGGGGTTATCAATGTACACTCAGTGCTGAACAAAATGGCCTCAGTGTTGATTTGGGCGCCGTCGATTTTGTATTAGTGCAACCGCTTATTCGAATCAACAGCAGTATCACATTGGCACCAATACGAGGACGCATCCTCATTTTGATGGAGAAAAAATCAGATGAAGGAGAAAGCAACAATGCACACAGCGGCAGACAAGCGCAACGTGCGTTTTTAGAAAGTGTGTTGATTGAAACGGGTTGGCAGTACACCATTGTGACTGACAAACACCGATTTATCGATAAATTGCGTCAAGGTGGTTACACGGCTTATGCACTTATGCCAAAACATAGCCACATACCCTCTCCCTTACAAAGAGAGCTGCGTGAAGCGACATTTAGAGGTGAAGGTTTTATGCTCATGGCTGAGCACAACCTAGTCTGCAACTACGCGATCAGTGAAGCCTTAGGCATTGATTTTCATGGTGGGCGTGCACTTGCCACCTGGGTTGATGTCATCCAGTCCCCCTTAGCTGATGCACAACAGATCTTGTTAGAAGCTGACCTACCACTGGCGCAAAGTGCCGGAGCGACAATTGCAGCGAGTACGGATGACACCATAGTGGTCGCGTATCAACATTACGGTAAAGGTAAAGCCGTTTATTTGGGTTACAACTTATTGGCAGAAGGCGTGTTAGATCAAGACGCATTCCATCGAACTTTGCTTAGCCAAGCGCTGGATTATCTACAAAGTGGATCACGTGGTCAGCATGTTGGAGATACTTTTGGGGTTAGCCTACAGCTGGGTAATCAGGGCATCGCCGTTGATGGGCGTGCACAATTAACGTGGCCACAAGATATCCGTCTGGTTGCCGCCAGTGAGACGCTTAAGAATACAGATGAGATGGCAACATGGCTGTATGATCTGTCAGAAAACGAGCAACAGTATTTAGATCTTTGGTTAAGTGCCAGCAGTATCGGATTGTTTGCGTTAACGGTGGATCTTGAGGTTAATAACAATGGTGTGCTTGAACAACATCAGCAAGTAGAAATTGAAGTTCAAATCGAAGGCATATCAGGTATTGATGAAGTCAATTTGGATAGTGTGATTGGGCGCTTAGAAGAATTGGAAAGCGACGAAAACTGTCTAAAAAAAGCCAAGGTCTGTTATGCAGATGTTCTGAAAAGCGTTTTGCAGGCAGAAAAAGCGTGGTTAAAAAACAACCCTAAGCAAGCGCTAAATAAGTTGCTTCGAGTCACCGATGATCTTATCAGCCTGCAAGGGGAAGCGGCAGTATCAACAAGGTATTTGATTGATCAACTCATACGGCAAGTCAGCCAACAAATAGAATCGAAACATTAGCCTGGATTAATGGGGAGAAACACTATGTCAAAATCGATCATTGGATCCATGCAGGAAGCAAACGTTTTCTTAAGGTTAACCGCGTTTCTGGTGGTTTTCTTCTTTTTATTCACGTTCTACTCGCCCATCGTACTGGCCGCGAATAATGCCCTACAATCAAAACCAAGTAAACATCCCTTTAATAATGACTACTCAAACCTGTTACAGGAATTCAAACAACGCTTAGGCCGCCAGAAAAAACATATGTCGGGTATTGAAGCACCTTCCTGGATAGGGCGTTTTTTCAGTGATGATGTCTCCATGATGACGCAAGAAATGGATGAAATGTTGTCGATGAAAAGGGACTTGTTAGAGATGGATAAAGCCGCGATGGTCGCGTTTGCACAAGACAAAGTGCATTTAGACAAACACCACATGAGCGGTGTGGTGATGCAGCGACATGAAGACGCCGTGGCCGCTTACCAACAGAAATTTGCGAGCATGATGGAGATGATGGATGGAATGAATCAGGCAGAATCTGATTCAGAGCAACGAGACGCGGTTGATACAATGCATGAATTTATGCAGAAAAACCAATTCAAGCGCAGCCACAAACCATTTGATCCGAAAAAATTACCGTTTCGAAGTTTAAAAAACAACGCGCGCAAACCATTTACGACGAAGGCAGAGTTGAGCAGCTTGTTTACCCCGGCTCCAGTTCAAGTTGCGGCCAACGGAATCGTTCCAGGGTTATTGGCGCAAAGCAGTGAACTGGGCCTTGAGATCACACCAGAGGATTTGGCTGAAACGTTAGAAGTTCAGTTTACACCCGCGATTAAAGCTCTGGCGGAAGAGCTGGGCAAAGACCCAATAGCGATCTACACCTGGGTCTACAACAATATTCGCTTTATCCCCAGTTATGGTTCTATTCAAGGGGCCGACATGACGCTACAAAACAAACGAGGTAATGCAATAGATACCGCCAGTTTGTTAATTGCGCTGTTGAGATATTCGGGTACACCCGCGAGGTATGTATACAGCACAGTGGAAATGCCAATTGATAAAGTCATGAATTGGGTCGGAGGCGTGACGGTGCCAGAAGCCGCATTGCAGTTGTTGGGTCAAGGCGGTATTCCGGTGACGGGGTTGAAGCTGAATGGTAAATTTGTCGCGGCAAGGATTGAACATGTGTGGGTTGAGGGGTTTGTGGATTTTGAACCGAGTATGGGGGTGCGGAACTTAAAGCCGGATACATGGGTACCGATGGATGCGAGCTATAAGCAGTATGTGTTTACGGAAGGGATGGATTTGAGTGAAGTGCCATTTGATGCGGCTGCATTTGAACAGGCTATTATAGATGGCACAGAGGTAAATGAGGAAGAAGGCTCTGTTAAGGGGTTTCCTCAGGATGCGATTACGGAACAGTTGCAGGCTTATCAAAGCCAAGTGGATGCATTTATTGCAAGCCAAAATCCAGACGCTACGGTTGGAGATGTTATTGGGACTAATATCCTCAAGGTAATTCAGCGCGGGCCTTTGGATGTTGGGCAGCCTTATAAGCTTTACATTATAGGTAATCGGTTTACGGAAGTACCAGACAATTTGCGATATAAGTTTATATTCACACTGCGTGACGAGTTTGGCAGTGAAGTTTATTCTATCAACAAAAATACCGTTGAATTGGCGGGTAAGAAGTTGGCACACTCTTTTTCTCCTGCTAGTCAGGGTGATATTGATATTTTAAATAGCTATTTGCCAGAGTCTCATGAAGATGGTAGGTCGGTAGACCTTTCTGAATTACCTGAAAGTTTACCCGGTTATCTGATCCATTTAACGGGAGAGTTAGTCTTAGATGGGCAGGCTATCGTTCAGGGAGGTGATTTTGTTATGGGTTCAGAATTAGAAATGGAAGCAGGTTTTTCAAGTCCAGGTAGTCAATTCAAGTTAAAAAGGAATAAATGGATTGTTGGAGAATATCATGCTATTGGACTCAATTTACAGGGAATATCGGATAATCAGATACAGTTATTAAAGTATAAGGTAGAAAAACAAAAAAAAATTTTCGAAGATCGTGGGATTTCTGATTTGAGTCAGCATGATTTGGTCGGAAACCTACTTTACAGCATAATGTTAGCATATTTCTCAATAAGTGATGTGTATAATGAAATAACAGCAAAGTCAGCAGGTATAGTGATGTATCGCCAACCTTCGTATGGCTTTTTTTCAACCAGCATACAAACTTCTTATCAGTTTGGCATACCTAAGAATGTAAGTCAGCCGGGGTTGTTAATGGATATAGATGGAGCATTAACGTCTATTATTTCTAAAAATAATAGTAGTGATGAAAAGGTATCTTTTTATCGTCAGACAGGGATACGCTTATCGGCAATGGAGCATGCGATACCAGAATTATTATTTGTTAATGATAAAAATCCAGTTGAAGGGATTTCAGCTGTAAAGGCGTTATCGATTGCTTTACAGCAGGGGCAAAAAATTTATTCAATCACAAAAATTAACTTTCATGTTATTTTGCCAAAACTTAGAATTGATTTAGATATAATAAATGATATTAAAAATGCAATTAATGAAGAAATGGAAGTAATAGTTTCCGAGGAAAATATTTATTTTAATGGGTGGGGAGGTGTTGGATATATTGTGATTGATCCTAGAACTGGGGCTGGGGCTTATAAAATTAGTGGAGGTTTCAATGGTGGTGCTATTAAACAGGGTAATACCTTCGCAGCTTTTGGCTCATTATTAATTTCGCTAGGTTTTTTTCACAAGGTTCATGGTCTTCAAGCTTATGCCTGGATATTATTTCTTTTGGGTACAGTAGTTTCAATTGCAGCAATTCGGTCGGCTGAAAATTTTTATGATAGAGCATCTACTGCGGCATTAATTACGACGTTTATTTTGTTAAGTTTGGCACTGGTAGCACCTCAACGTGCTGTTATAGCGGTTGTTGCTATAGATGCCATACTGGCAGGAGTGTCAAATATCCTAAAAGAACATTATCCTATTCCTGAGGAACAACAGTGATTAAAAAGTGCCGAGAAATACATGCGGATGGAAAAGAAATAAAAAGAAAACCGTTAACGATGGTGTTATCAATATATATAATGATTATATTACTTTCTTGTCACGCTATATATTATCATGATATTATGACAATAAATTTATTGATTATAAGTATAGTAGCGATTACTCAACTGCGTACTCATAAAGCAGTCATTGGTGTAGATTTCGATTTTAAAGTATTTTATTACGTTTGTTCGTCATTTTTTATACTAAGAATGAAAAATATAGAATGTATAGAGATGTGTGGCCAAGGGTTTATTATAAAATATAGTGGAAATAAAAGGCTTACTGTGAGTAGAGAGGAGTTCCCCAATCTTGATATGGAGAAATTTTTTAATTTTATCGTACAAGTTTCTCTTAACAAGCAAAAATATTCATATGATGCAGAGGAGATAAGAGGGGCAAAAAAATATTGCACGAGTACTCCTGTAGTTTTCAATACGAAAGTGATTCTGTTTGTTCTAGTATTGATAAGTGTGGTGGGTTTCCTTATTTTTGCTGCCCTAAAAGTTTCTGAAGGAGCTTTGTGATGCCCGACTACAGCTAATTTTATAGGCTCTTGTGAGAATTGAGTGGGTTAAAGGTTGGCATTGATCTCTGAAAAATCAAGTTTTCCCGTAATTAGATAAGCAATAGTTTTGAAATGTGGTTTTTGTACCCTCTGGCTTTTCGCTTTGCCGCTTGCAAAATTGAATTCAGCCCTTCTAATATTCCATTGCTGATTTGGCTTTCTTTCCATTTTAAAATACCATCCCAGTGATTTTTAATCGTTTTTGCGGCTTGTATCATTGGCGTAAGTCCCCCTGTGTCAGGATAGTTGTCCGATAAAAATTTCACAACAATGGAAATTATAGGGGGTGGAAAGTAAAAATGAGATGCCAACGATTCAATATGCTATATTTTCAGAAAATCCTCTGAGGAGCTTGATGAGCATCCTCGCCTAGGACTACACCTTTGTTTGAAGCGCCCATTGCGGGTGGGGTAGACCCTTCTACCCGGACATCAAACCCAGGCGTTTACAGGCCATTCGCACGATTTTTTTGTGTTCACCGTCTGGAATACCGGCGAGGATGAATGTTTCTGGATCTTGGTTAATGTGCCATCCTACACGAGAAAAAGGTTGGTTCGGTTGCATTGAGGCTTTAATGCCTTCCACAATGCTTTTGAAACCGAGCTCTAAAGCGGCGTGAAACGCCTCTGGCGTTGAATACAGTGCGACCTGATCAAGCAGGATCAGCGCTTGCTCCTCAAGCGCTTCGCGAAAACCGTCCACTAGACGCTTTCGGCCTTCCAACGTCAACGATTCGCGATCCAGGTTACAAATACGAATGGTCGCACGCCCTTGCTCACTCCCGGCAATTGCGTGAATTTTACCTTCCGGCGTGAATTCAAGGTGCAGTGTAGGGTCGTCCGTTTCCGGGTTGAGTAGCAATGCTTGCTCGCGACGCATGATGGCAGACTGGGGTTGCCAATCCGGCTTTGACGCTGGTGGTTTGGTGACACGGGAGCCTGCGACTGGAAAATGATTGCTTTTTTTGATGTTGCACGTATTACACGCCAGTAATAGGTTATGCCATTCATACGTCAACCAAAAATAACCGGGGTGTTGGTCGCTTAGGGTCTGCGCTTTTTTGGGGCGGAAATGCTCCATTCGACGATCCGCAGGTTCCGTAATCCGTTGCTCGCAGTAACAACATTTGTTGTGATACTGGCGGTATAGTGCGGTTTTCACGGTATCATGTGCGTAATAGGCATTACTGGCGGTATGCGCATTGCCTTCGCGCATGAGTTGCTTCTTTTTCGTTTTCGCGTTGGCTGATGCCAGCCCCGTGGGTATTGGGCGATAACGTTTTTTCACCGCTATCATTGCTTACGACTCATCATCCAAAAAACCCTCTGGTAAGATCGGTTTTTGCTTGCCCATCCGTTCTAATGCTTCATGCACCTGTTTTTTGCGTTGGGCTTCAGCGAAATCATCATCGGTACGCACCTCGCTTGGACTGTGGTTTTGTTTTGCCAAAATTGAATCCATATTAAACAGCGGTGAGGTCAACACGGCATTGGGTAACAAGTTACCAATTTCAATATCGGGTTGATCTACCTGTGTTCCAGCCGTTTCATCTCGCCGCACACGCAGAAAAATGGATCCCTTAGGCGCGCCCATAATGGGGATCACACTGTGCGTGGATGCAATGAATTGGATCTTCGGAAAGATCTCGCTCAACTGGCCGGGTAGGTCTTTTTGCCGTGTGGGATGGAGGTGAACGTCTAATTCATCGATCAATACAATGCCTTGTAGGTCGTTTGGGTTGACCACCTCCGGTTGTGCTTCATATAAACGAATCAATAGGTCGCCGACCATGGCGAGAATGTTGTATTGTCCGGCGGACAATTGGTTGGCGGAGACATCAAAGCCTTTTTCCGTGTATTTAAATTCACTGCCGATACGCTCCATGCGCGTGACGTTTGGCATCAACCGCACCAGCGTTTGTTTGACGTGTTCGGCCCGAGCAAAACTGGGCGCATCATACGTCTCTTTTTCAGCATCTAATGCGCGATCTTTCAGCCAATGCTCAATATTGCGCAAATTCCCCCGCTGGTACAATAAGCTGTAGACCGTGCTATTGTCCGCCTTTTCCACCGATTTTGCGGATTCGCTGGACAATTCCAGGCGAGCGGGGCCGTAAGTGGCTAAGTGACAAACGGGCTGCACTTCGTGGCCTTTGTGATCGGTCAGCAGCCAATGGCCTTTTTGCTTTGAGAAGTTGCGAATCTGGCTTTGGCCATTCTGGCGGATTTCTACGCCAATTCGACAGGCCGGGTTATTCTCCAACAAAACATCGGCATCTTTTTGGCCGTTTAAACCGATGGCTAAGGCTTGCAACACGGAGGTTTTGCCGTCACCGTTGTCGCCGGTGAAGATGATCCAGGGGGCCCCTCCGTGGAAGTTATCCAGTGCGGTGTTTTGGATGCATTGGAAGTGTTCCAGTTTGAATTGTTGCAGGGTGCAGGGGAGTTGCGGTGTGTCGGTTTTAGGGATTGGCGTTGGTTGTGCAATGATGCTGGTGCGGGGGACTTCAAAGAGTTGGTCAAAACGTTTGACTACACGAGCGAAGGCGTCTCGATCTTTTTTTGATTTTGAGTTTTTTAACCCATCAAAAGTGGTGTCTGCTTTTAAAAAACCTGGATTATTTCGGTGTGTTTGAACATATGATGTGCTAAGTGCGGGTGAATCAATGATTTTTTGCAACTGGGTTAACGCGCTGGCATTATTTTCAGAGAGACAATCGGCACAGGCTAAATTATACCAACCGAGGTGGTTTTCTGGGGCTAAGTTGACCACCGTCTGAAAATGGCTAGTGGCTTTGTCGTAATCCCCTTTAACCCCTTGACACAAACCTAAGGTATTGTATCCCCCTATCCACTCCGGTGCTTGCGAAATACAAAATTGCGCCTCTTCCATTGCTAGATCATATTTTCCTTGGTTAAAAAAGTAATTGGATATCGCCCGAGCAAGGACGGGGCTGTCAGGATCATTCCGTCGTAACATGAGCCAAGTATGCACCCATTCAGCAGACTTTTCTGAATCTTTCGGCGTCATTTCAATATTCAAAACCCCCAAGGCTAAATCTTGCTTGGATAACACGCGATAATATTCGAATTGTTCCACTGCATAAACGGATAATACATTGGGCCGCTCTGCATCAGGATTAACCAAAATGGCCTGCGGTGATGGCCCTAAATATTGGTTGTTGAAAAAAATCGAACAATTTTCTGGCATGACATGAACCATCAATTTTTTTCGAACTTGTTTTAAATACGCATACTCTGCCATCTCCAGGGGGTTAGGAATCGACAACTCTGGAAAAAGATCATCGGCTTCTGAGGCTTTATAAGACTCTAATGCACGAATCAGTGCATGTCTGGAAGATGGAAAATCGACCGGGTCATATTCCAAGACATGCAAACTCGGAAATGCCTGTGGTTGCTCGGCCCCGCGCACCTGCAACAAAATCACCTTCTTTTTCGCCGCATGCGCCAAGCCCAGTTCATACATTACGTTGGCCTGGTTCCCGGTGAGCACCGCGATGACCACTTCCGCGTCGATAATCTGTCGCCGAACCGAGGCCATCAGATTGCCCCCAACCCCCATTTGATCCGAACGCAGGGCGGTCATGTTTTTGTGTTCTATGGCTGGGCGAATGACCGCATCCCATACGTTAATTAAAGCCGGATCAACCGGCATTAGCACGAAACAGGTTCGTGGGTTTTCATTTTGTTGTGCTTTCATAGTCGTTTCGTTTTGTGATTATCGGCACCATAGTAGCCTATTAGGCTGAGTCGCACTATGCAGGATAAGTGATCATCATGCTCATAAGATTTGAAGGATACCCTCATGTAGCGGCCTTTGGCATTGTCAGTTTTCTTGACCTATATCAAGAATATTTTTGTGTATCAGGCCAGTATTGAAAGACAGCCAGCGTCTTTGAGTGGGTTGTGTGTGTTATCCCTGGAGTGATTTATAGTGAATATCACGGCCAAAATATCCATCAGCAGTTTTTTGATTTTCTCCGCAGGCGTGATTTTTTGGGGCGGGTTTAACTGGAGTATGGCGCTGTCGAATACGGAACGTTTTTGTATTTCATGTCATGAAATGGAAGATAATGTTTACCCAGAATACCAGGCCAGCCGCCATTACCGGAATCGTACCGGGGTGCGGGCTACTTGCCCTGATTGCCATGTGCCGAAAGATTGGTATCACAAATTTGTGCGTAAGATCGGTGCCAGCACAGAGCTGTATCATAAAATGATGGGCAGTATTGATACGGTTGAAAAATTTCAGGCCAAACGCGCCAAATTGGCGAAACAGGTCTGGGCGAGTATGCGCGCAACGGATTCTAGAGAATGTCGCAACTGCCATGAATTTGACCATATGGCGCTGGAACAACAGTCCGCCAAAGCCCGCAATTTTCATCGTTTGTCCGTCCAGTGGGGCAAAACGTGCATTGATTGCCATCAAGGCATTGCGCATCATCTCCCCGATTTTTTTGACCCAGACGCGGCCATGGATGCGTTACACGTATTATTAGAAAAAGACAATATCGCTTGCCAAAGCTGTCATGAACAGATGGCTAAAGCGCCAGAGGGTGACGCTTGGTAAGCACAAACGTAAGATCAGGCAAAGTTGATTTTTTATCAAGGGGTATGTTGAAGATGAGACACTTAACGATCGGTTTTGTAGCACTCAGTATGAGCTTGACTGCTCAGGCCGACCAGGCCGAAATTGCACAAGGCAAAGCGTTGTTCACGCAGAATTGTGTTTTTTGTCATCAAGCGGATGCGATTGGTAAGCCGGGTTTTGCACCCTCACTGACCAATAAAGAACTGCTCAGTGTGGCTTCAGATAAGTTTTTTGAAGGCACCATACGGGATGGTCGCATTGGCACCGGGATGCCACCGTTTGCCCATTTAGGCCGCACTAAAGTGAAAGCCATGGTGGCTTACTTCCGGTCTTTTGCGACCTTGCCAGACCGCAGTCAAGAAGTGGATGCGCAAGACAAAGCCAGTGGCAATCAAGCACGCGGGCAGCGTTTATTTGCAGACATTTGCTCGACCTGTCATGGCCTGCAAGGCGATGGGTATGTGGCGGGGGGGACGGGTACGGCCATTGGCAAAGTGGGTTTTTTGAGCAAAGTGTCCGATGGTTTTATTCGCACAACAATCAAAGAGGGTCGATCCAATACCCGCATGTTGGGTTTTACCGGCCCAACGGCTTTGGCCAATCTCAAGGATCAAGAAGTCGATGACATTATCGTTTATCTGCGCAGCTTATCGAAATAAGGAACAAGCATTATGAAACGCATTAAAAGCATCAAACAAGGGATGAGCCGTCGAGATTTTCTCAAAAATAGTACGTTCATTACGGGCGCGGCAGCCGGAACGACACTCATGGCCGGGAATAATCCTGAGCTGGAGGCAGCAACCACGGCGGCAGATGAGACTCATCGCACCACGGCATTGGCACAATGCCCTTATTGTGGGGTCGGGTGTGGCACCATTATTCAGGCGGAAAATGGCAAAATTGTGTCCATGCGGCCGGATAAAGACCACCCCACCAATTATGGTTTACAGTGCATTAAAGGCCTGACCGCAGCGGAACCGATGTACGTTGACCGCATGGAAGGCGACAGTTATGTGCGCAAGGATGTTTGGGCCGAATGGAACAAACCGGGCCATGGTGACCTTGAATACGTGAGTAACAGCAAAGGCTCGTTTGATGAGGAGCATTTTGTGCGGGTGCCGTATCATGATGCGTCTAAGATGGTGTCACACAAAGTGGCGCATTTTGCGAAAAAATATACCGGCAATAGTATTGCGTTATACGGCTCTGGTCAGCTCACGGTGGAAGGCCAATACCTAGAAAATTTATTTTTAAAAGGGGTATTAGGCTCGAATACGATTGAAGCCAATGCACGCATGTGTATGACATCTGCGGTGACCGGGTATTTTGCGACTTTAGGCTCGGATACACCGCCATTGGCTTACGACGACATTGAACAGTGCGACATGATTATGCATTTTGGGCATAACGCACGGGAATCGCATCCGATTATTTTTTGGCGTGCGGCCGATCATAAGAAAAAAGCGGACATTACAACGGTGGTGGTTGACCCACGTCGCACCGGAACGGTCATGGGGTATGAAGACATTAACCCAGACAACAGCGTGCATGTGCCGATTCTGAATGGCGACATCAGTTTTCTCAACGCCATTGCGCATGTGCTGTTAACCGAATACAAAGATGTGATTGATTGGGATTTCATGAAATCCCATACCACGGGTTGGAAAACCTACACTGACACCGTGCTCAAATCCTACAGCCCTGAGCAAGTGCAGGATCGTATGGGCGGGCCTAATCACGATGTGTCACCGGCATTGATTCGGCAGGTGGCGAAGCTGTTTGCTGAGGCCACGCGTAAACGTTTGGTGCGCAGCAAAGGCAAGCATGATGGCGTCGGATATGGTGGTGTGATTATCATGTGGGGGATTGGTTACAACCAACACATACATGGCCAGCACAATGTGATTTCCATCATCAACTTATTAACCCTGACCGGTAATCTAGCCAAACCCGGCTGTGGTCCGTTTTCCATGACGGGTCAACCGAATGCGATGGGGGAACGGTTTACCGGGGGCTTAACCGGTCGTTTGCCGTTTAATGAACCGTTAAAAAATGCCAAACATCGTGCCCATATGGCCAAAGCCTGGGGCGTGCCAGAAGAAAATTTGGTGCGGGCGATGAACGCGAAAAACCCAGGTTATGCCGTGGGTATGATGGAGCGTGCGTTAAAGGGCGAAGTTAAAGCCATGTTTTTGGTGTATGCCACGCACATTGACTTACCCGATACCTATAATCTGGTGCGGCCGGCGTTGCAGAAAACGTTTAATGTGGTGCAGGAAATTTATCGGCATGCACCGAATAATTTGTATGCCGATGTGATTTTCCCCGCCGCGACGTGGGGAGAAGTGGAAGGCGTCTACATTAGCTCTGAACGCCGGATTAACATCTGTGAGAAAGCCGCAGAGCCACCCAAAGGCTGTTTGCCGGATATGGATATGGTGATCGACAAAGCCAAAGAGATCGGTGAATTACTCGGCTTGGATATGAAAAAAGCCTTGCCGTATGAGCGTAAAGCCGATGGTTTTTATGACGCGCAAGAAATTTTCCGGGATATGGCCAAAGCCTCTGAAGGCTCTGATGCGAATTTGACGGGTATTTTGGAAGTGGAAAAAATCGATGGTGTGACGCCCTATGAGCAATTGAAAAAGCTCCGAGGCATCCAGTGGCCCGCGCCGAATTATGAGATTGCGAAAAAAGGCGGCACCAAACGCCGTTACATGCTGCAAGAAGGCTGGGCAGCAAGACCGTATGGGTATTTCCGCACCAAAGATGGCAAAGTGCATATGAAACTGTGTGAGCAGGATTATACCAACCGTCAGGCGATCACGGATAAATTGATGCAGTTTGGCACCCAGCCGGGTTTGTACACGATTGATCATATGGATCTGATCACGGAAGCCCGAGACAAAGGCCTAACCCCAGATCTACCCGATGAAGCCCATCGTGGCCAGCATTGGAGTAAAGTGCCAAAAGACAAATATCCGTTTTGGATGGGGTTGGGGGTGGTGTACGAACATTTTCATACCGCCAAATCCAATCGCAGCCCGACCACGCGCCGTTTGGTGCCCGAGATGTACGTGGAAATGCACCCACAAGATGCACAAGAATTAGGCATTAATGATGGCGATAAAGTGCGGGTGGTGACTCGGCGGGGTTCTTTGGAAGCACGTGCGCAAGTGGGCAGTAATAGCTTGGTCAAACCTGCGCGTAACAATGTGCCTCGGGGGTATATGTTTGGGCCTTGGAATTTATCCGTTGCAGACAGCGCCGATCCAAAGAAAAACAAGTGGTTGGCCAACGGTATCACCAGCCGTATCTGGGATCCTGTGTCAGGCCAAGTGGACTTTAAAAAGCTGGCAGCGCGGATCGAAAAAATCAGCTAAGGTCTGGCGGGCACCACAGTGGTGCCCGGTTTTTTCACCCTGGAACGCAATTGTGCCGTGCTGAAGGTGCCTCTATTGGATAAGATAACCGGTAAAATAGAGTCATTGCATCAGGAGTCGCATGATGAAAAAAATACTGGGTCTCGTCTTGGTCTTGATTTTGGCCACCGGGGGCACGCGTGCAGAAGAGACGTTAACCCTGGGGACGTTAAATTTTATGGGGGTGAATCCCGTTCTAGCGCGATGGACGGCTTTCACTGAGTATTTGTCCGAGCACAGCGGGCAAAAAATTAAGCTAGTGCCGATCCACATTGCGGCCATGTTGCATCGGGCAGGCCAATTGGATGTGATTTTAACCCAACCGGTGTTGGCGGTGACCATTCTCCATCAAGGCAAGCATGAACGCATTGCCACCCTCAACCACGCCAAACAAGGCGCCCAATTTGCGGGCGTGATCATTGTGCCGGTGGACTCAGACATTACCGATCTAACAGGCTTAGCGCATAAACGGGTGGCCGTGGTGGACAAACAATATGCCGCCGGGGGTTATCTGTTTCAAGCGTATGAGTTAGTCAAAGCCGGCTTAGTGCCAGACAAAGACTTTGATCAGTTTGTGATCGTGCCGAACCAACACCATATCGTTCGATGGGTATCCACCAAACGGGTGGATGCTGGGTTTGTGCGCACGGGGATGCTCAGCGATATGCGGGAGCAAGGGTTTGATCTGAGCCGTATCCGCATTCTGAACGAACACAACAGCCTGATTGGTTATCCCAGAAGCACCCCGGTATACCCACACTGGGCGTTGTTGGTGTTGAAAACGTTGCCAGCAGAAACCAAAGCCAAGATGCAACAGGCGGTGTTGAATTTAACGCCAGATCAAGCCGTTTCAGTCAAAGCCAAGATCAACGGGTTTATTCCCCCCGCCAGCTACGAACCCGTGAAACAGCTTATGCGTGCGTTGAAAGTCCCGCCATTCGGGCCGGACGATGCCTCACGTTAGCGCAAACACGCCAGTTTAATGGCCTTGGGGTCATAGATACACGCCTGTCGACATTGCCCGCAGCCCACACACAGATTCAAATCAATAAACGGCCGGGTTTTAACCCAGAATAAAGCCCCTTCAACCGGGCAACTGTCATTGCAGGCACCACATTCCATGCCGAGGTAAGCGATGCAGTGGTCGGTGTCGATGTGCGCGCTGGCCAGTGGCGGGCAAGTGTCCGGCACCTCGTCGTCGTCTTTTTTGGCCGCTGGGGGCGGCGATAACGCCGCCGGTTCACAGGCGCTGACGCAGGGCCAATCGTTACATAACAAGCAGGCTTGATGGGTTAAATCTAACGCCGGTGTGTTGACGGTTTGCAGGCCCAGTTTGGCGGATAATGGAAAAATCACCTGATGTGGGCAAGCGTCGATGCAGGCATGGCAGCGTGTGCAGGCCAGCAAAAAATCCAGCTCTGCCAGTGCAAAGGGCGGGCGAATCCAGTTGACCCGCTGTTGTGCGGCTTTATCGGCTTGTTGAACCGCTGTTTTGGTGGCGTTATTGAGGCCAGATTTAAAAAAATGTCGACGATCCATATTGCCTCACATACGCATAATCATGGGTTGGCTGAGTAACCACAGGTGCACGCCGGTCATGCCAATGGCAAAGCCTAACATAGGGTATAAGCGCCATGCATCGGTGCGGGTTGCTTGGGGTAAGAGTTGGCCACCACGATGCCGCAGCACCACCACCGCGAGGATAAAACCAAACATCAGAAAAAAGATTTGAATGCTGTATAACACCGTTTCAGGCAGTAACATGTGCATATGTCGCTGATGTTTTTCCAGCATCGATAGGGGCAGGGTATCAAGCCCCAGTGGATTGCTGAGTAAGTGGCCGAGGCCGACGCTTTCGCGCATTAAATGATTTAAATTGTGTGCAATGTGGTAGGCAAAAGCCAAGGGGATGGTGACAAAAGCCAGGTGAGTAAACACCCGTTTGAAGGCATAAGCTGTGCGTGTGGTGCGTTTCAGCCACCCCGTTGCCAACCCATATGGCAGGGTTAGCAAGAGTAACGCGAGACATAAACTGATGGAAAACGTCCATAAATGTTGCCCGCTGTCACCGATCCATTGGGCCAGGGTGAGAGATCCGGTTTCCCAGAACGGCAGCATGCTAACGCCATGAAAGGCGGTTAACGCCATTAACACCAGCATAAACCAAGCCTCGTCCCAATGTGGCCTGGCGTGTTGTGCGCTGTCCACGCCGGGGGCACGTAAGCGCCAAACGATATTGTCGTGTGGGCAGGATTGTGTGCAATTGCCACATGAGGTGCAATAAGTATTTTGGCTGAGGCGGCCCATGACCAATTGGGTGGGGCAAGGTTCAACACTGGCATTGCCGTGATAACAGGCTAACGTTTGGCAACTGGCACAAACATCGGTGGATAACGGCCTCAAGGCCACCGGGGCCAGTTGTGCATAAAACCCGACGGTGCGCCCAACCGGGCAAAAGTAACGGCAAAAAGCTTTTTTCTCAAACACGGCCAACGAAACGGTGGCCAGCAGCAGCATGAGTAAGGCGAGTACGGCGGTGGCATACGGGTTGGTGGTGATGCCAACGCCCAATTCTAACCAGGTTAAGCCAATAAACATCAACAATGCGGGCCAAACCGTGCGTAATCCTGCGGGCACGGTCAGATTTAAGCGGCTGTTTTTGGGCACCAACCACGTGGCTAAGGTATCCCAAGGGCACACCCCACACCAGGCTGAGCCGAGGAAAAAAATCACCAACACCAAACCCGCCCACCAGATGTTCCAAGTTAACACCGTGGCAATATTACGCTCTGGAATTTGTGTGCCATATAAACCCGCAGCAATCACCAGTAAAAATAACAGCACGAAGATGATGCGCGCGGCGAGTAATAGCCGAGGGGGTAAAGGCGATAGGCTGAAACCTTTGGCGGGTTTTTTTGGGGTGGCGGATGGCAGCGGTTTTAACAGTGCCCAGAGACTCAGCACGCACATGAATAGACATAAGATTAGCGCCCAGGCCAGCGGTAATCCTGGGTGTGTCATGCTCATGTGTCGGTTTCCTCGTGTGCCCCTCGGATTTTGGCTTTGAGTAAACGACGGCGTTGCAGCAGATTCACCGCGACTAACGCCAATGCGATTAATCCCAGGGTGATGCCAATCGGCCCGGTGCCAGACAATGCCCCCACGCGTAATGGAAAATCGATGATATAAGGCTCGCCATTGTCTTCAAAGCTGGCGGTGATGATGTAATCCCCGGCTTGAGTGAATTGAAAACCTTGGTGATACACCGCATCATCTAGCGCTTGTCGGCCTAAAAATTCGGCATCATCAGCAAACCAACCGGCGTCTCGGGCTTCAAATAAGACCTTGCCAGGGGGCGCTTGGCCGGTGTCCATATGCGACGCATACAGGTTGATGCGGCCCGGTTCACCGGGTTTGGGGAAAGCCGGAAAGACCATGTAGTGCACAAAATAATCACCAATCTGGGTTTCCATGGTCATGCTAGAGGGCGTATTGGAGTCTTCATTCAAGCTGTATGCAGGTCGGCCCAGGACATGATGTGCATGGGCTTCAGCCGCGAATAAACCGATCATCAATAAACCAAAGCATCGCATCATCATGTGTGTTTCGCCACTTTTCCTTGGGCACGGTCCACCACCCAAATGGGCAAACTGGGGTGCGGGCACACTTCAACACATTGACCGCAGCCGACGCAACCATCCTGGATGATTGGTTGATAAAAACCGGCAAAGTTAAACGTGATGGCGCGGCTACCTAAGGGGCAAACGCTGACGCAAGCGCCACAGACGCCTCGATCCACCCACGGGTAACACGCCAAGCGGTCAATTTGGGCAATGCCCATGTTGACGTCGTTTTTGTCCACCGGGGTTAAGGCTTCGGTGGGGCACACCTGCATGCACTGGTCGCACAAGATGCAAGCGCTTAAGGTTGGGTTGATATACGGCGTATTGACCTTATCGCCGCCCTCGCGTTGGTGAAACAGAATGCATTGGGGCGGGCAGACTTGGCCACATAAACCACAGCCGATACAGGCAGCAACAAACGCGGCATCGTCTTGTAACGCACCCGGTGGGCGTAGATAATCCCGGACTGGGGGTGGCCCGGTGTTGGGCGCGAGTAAGCGGGAGACAGCATAGGGTAATGTGCCGGTGGCCAATAAAGCCGCAGTCGAGGCGATATATTGCACGATATGGCGTCTATTCATGTGACTAACCCCCTCAGTTGTTGTGTTCACGCTTATATTGACGGCCTAAATGGCCGGGGCCTTGTACCGGGTGATCGGTGACGCGCAGCGTGAAGGTCATCGCGTCGGTGGGGCAAATGGCGATACAAGCCGTACAGTTGTTGCATTCTTGGCCGAAGTCATCGCGCAAAGGATCAAGCCCGAATTCACAGATGGCATTGCATTTGGCGCAGTCGTTACAGTTTTCAACAATGCGGCGAATGCGGAACAGCCGAAAACGCCCGAGCAGGGAATACAACGCGCCACCGGGGCAGACATAACGACAGAACCCCCGCCGAGCGACCAAGAGATCAAACAATAAAGTCAGCACAAAAAACACGCTGCCAGCGCCAAAGCCGCCGAGGGCAATGGCATAATACAGCTCTCGGCCGATCAGCGCGGGGGGATAAATACCGGCCACGAGGACAGACCCTGTGATGCTGGATAACACTATGCCGAGGCCGAGTACGGCATATTTGAGGCGACGATCAAAGCGGCGATTACCAACTTTAAAACCGAACTGGCGAAATAGCGCAGCCATACCGGTGTTGAGCTCATATAAAAAAGTGGCCGGGCAGATCCAGCCACAGAAAAAACGCCCAAATATCAGGGTGAGTAACACCGGGATCAGCACCGTGAGTAAAAACGGCGTATACACGATTTGCCCGGCGGCGATTTGACCCACGGCGGCGAGCGGGTCACTCAGTTGTAAACCCCAAAAAGTCCCTGACCAAGTGGTGCCTTTGACCGCGTTCAAGTCTTCTACGGGGTCATTCCCGACAAATGGTGTGGTGATGAATTCCATGGTGTCATATAGCTGTTTTTCAGAATCCGCCAGGAGGTCATACGCATGTGCGGATAAAAAAGTCTGGTAGACATGAATAAAGGGCAGCAAAATCAGCAGGCCAAAGACCAGGCTTAGCACCACCCAGCGCAGTTTGTTTAAATGCCGCCATAAAAAAAACGGGGATGAGGGTTTGCTTGATTGATCCATGTTGTTCTCAGGTAAAGTGTTCAGGAATAATGCGAATGGCTTGTGGCATTTGAATGCAGGAGCGTTCACACAAACCGCAACCGACACAGTGTTCGGTGACATGGGGTTGTTCTAACATGCCCACCGTAATGGCCAGATCTTGCAGGGGACAGGCGCGATAACAGACGCCACACGTCTTGCCTTGATAAGACAAACACAAGGTCGTATCCACCCGCGCTTTGCCCATATGCACCCCGTCAACAATCGCTTGGGCTTCCCGGATAATGGCTTGAATGGCCCCAGTTGGGCAGGCATCGCCGCATTTCATGCACAGAATGCAGCCTTTTTCTCGGGGGATGATGTAAGGCGTATCAACCGAGGCTAAGCCGTTTTCAAAGCCAAAATACTGAATGCAGCGATTCGGGCAGACCAAACCACATTGCCCGCAATGAATACACCGGGCCAAAAAATCGCTTTCGGGCAGGGCACCCGGTGGCCTTAAATACCGTAGGTTGGCGGATGGGCTGGCAGTGGTCGTTTTCGGCAACGTTGCGGAGGCGGCACCCGCGGCCAATGTTTTCACCAAGGTTCGGCGTTTCACAGTTACTCCAGAATGGGGGCAAAGGATTATCGTTAAGTATGCTATTTTTCTGTGGCTTTGATATGACGTGGGTCAACAAAGGAAGCGTTAGTTAATAGCGGGATAAAAAGCGTTTTAGGCGGTCTTCAAAGACCTCGGGGTCAAGCGAAAAATACGGTTTATTGTGCTCTTCGCCACCACATAACGCATCGTAGTCAAAACCAAAACCTTTCGCCAATCTAAAATAATAAGGCAAAATAAGATTTTTCGGAAAAATTTCAAGTAGGGCTAAGTGGGCGGGGCTGCGGTGGATAATGTTGGTTAACCCGGCACCGTGAATGCCAACCAAATACCGTGTGGTGGAAAATAACGCCACTTGTTCTAAGTAACTGAGGTCATCGCTGTCGATCACGCGGAAGCCACAAGCGCGGGCGATGTTTTCGATTTGTTCCGCATTTTGGATGTGTCGTTTGCGATGTTGGCTGCGCGTTAAAAAGATCTTTTCGTTTTGGTTGGGGTCGGCGGGGGGGTTGTTCAGCAAGCTTAATATGGCTTTAAAATGCGTATCCACAAAAGACGCATTTTTGCAAAAATACACTTGATCGGTTTCGATGAAAGTCTCTTCATCTTGAATCACCCAATTGCGTTTGATTTTTTTCATGACTTCTTGCACGAAGTTAGGCCCCAATTTTTTCTGGGTGATGACAATGGGAATATCCGGGTCAACGCCACAGCGATCCAGATACGTGAGTTGTCCTAATGCGTTGTCATGAAAATGCCAATAGTTCGTCCAGCTACCCCGAATGGAAGCAGCAACCGGTAAGTATTGTGTTTTTTTGCGGGCAATGCGCTGGCGATAAAACGAGGGTTTATGCGCTTTTTCACGTTTCACGCAGGGCAGTGATTCAAAAATCACCCGGTGGTCTTGGGTGATGACCCAACCTCGCCTCGGTTCAATGCTGCAGGGTTGGGTGTAATGGTACAAGTACTCGGGGGCGATTAAGTCTTTGTGGACATTAAATGCGCTGATGATCGCGGGATCAAGGTCATCAAAACTAAAATCTTGAAAGGGTTGACAGTGGGTTTGCTGCACACAATAGGGCGCGAGTGTGGCAGCGGGTAGGAAAGGCAGTAGGTTTTCATCCAGGGTGGTTAGGATCTTATTTGGCAGGCAAATAAGTTTTTTCATGATGCTTTTTCTGGGTCTGGCCATGGGATAAGATCCTTGTGTGACGTTATACGCGAGTAATCTCTTCCTTGAAGTATTGAATGGTGTGTTTTAGACCTTCACGCAGCGTGATTTTAGGCTCCCAACCCAATTTTTCTTTGGCCAATGTGATGTCCGGTTGGCGCTGCATGGGGTCATCTTCTGGCAACGGTTGCAGGATCAGGCTGGATTTTGAATCGGTCATTTCAATGATGATGTTGGCCAGTTCTTTAATCGTAAATTCACCCGGATTGCCGGTGTTGATGGGGCCGGTAATGTCATCATCGGAGGCCATGAAGGTCACAAAGGCTTCAATTAAATCATCCACATAACAGAAAGACCGGGTTTGCTGCCCATCCCCATAAATGGTGATATCTTCATTTTTCAGGGCTTGCACAATAAAATTGGAAACCACGCGGCCATCATTCGGATGCATACGGGGGCCATAGGTGTTAAAAATCCGCGCGACTTTGATGTCGAGGCCATGCTGTCGGTGGTAATCAAAAAACAGGGTTTCTGCGCAGCGTTTGCCTTCATCGTAACAAGAGCGTGCGCCAATGGGATTAACATCGCCTCGGTAGGTTTCTGGTTGCGGGTGAATTTTGGGGTCACCATAGACTTCGCTGGTGGAGGCTTGAAAAACACGGGCTTTGACCCGTTTGGCCAAGCCCAAGACGTTAATCGCGCCTAATACACAGGTTTTGGTGGTTTGTACCGGGTCAAATTGGTAGTGAATGGGCGAGGCCGGGCAGGCCAGGTTGTAAATTTCATCCACTTCTAGAAATAAAGGCTGCGTAATATCGTGGCGAATGACTTCAAAATTGGGTTTGTCGAGTAAATGCAGTATGTTATTTCGGGTGCCTGTGAAAAAATTATCTAAGCATAAAATATTGCAATTATTTTCTTTGAGTAAGCGTTCACAAAGATGTGATCCGAGAAAACCCGCCCCTCCCGTCACCAAAATTCTTTTACAGCCGTAATTTCTCATGAATAAGTTCTCCGCTTATTTTACACGCTTTACAGCGCTGTTTTAGTTTAACACCGTATTAATGAATGTAGATTTCCTGGCAAGATACTCCCCAACATTTTGTGCCCAAAGCTTAGTCTCTTTATACCTGAGTTGCAAAATAATCCTGTGTGCTGGTATTTCGGCCCTTCAGGCAGGGCTGTGCCGATATTATGCGCTTAAAAAGTGCCGAAAATACGCACCCGTTGTGGGTGTTCTGGTGGGCTTTTTAGCGCCACGGTCGTCGCTGGCGTGAAGCGTTCGATGGTCGCGGTCGGTTGTTCAAACGTCATCGGCGTGCGTACGCTTTGGGGGGCTTGGGCGGCTGCGGTTAGTGTGACGGTGGGTTCGGGTTGAGCGATGGCCTGGGCAATGTGTGTGGTGTTGGCTGTTTTAGGCGCAAGTTCAAGCGCTTGCGCGGCAAGGGTTTGTGTTAACGTGTTTTGTAAGCGCAACAGGGCTCGGTGGTTATGCACCAAGGCCAGGCCTTTTTGGGTTAATTGCTGGCTTTTATCCCAGGCTTTGGCAGCGAATTGGCGTTGGGCAAGGGCGTGGTATTGGTTACTGATTTGGTATAAAACCGCAGCCGCATCGGCACTCTCTGGGTCTAACTGATACAGGGCGTGATAACTGGCTAAGGCATTATTGCCTTTCGGTAAGGTCAACCGATAGGCCTGAATGTGCTGTTTGGCTTGTGCCAATAAGCGGTGTTGCTGTTGTTGCCGGGTTGGGGGAATGGGGGCGATGGGGTCGGGGGTAGGCAAAGTGGCGAGCGCAGAGATCAACGGCTCATCAGGTATAACCGGTTGAATAGCAATAACTGGCTGTTCAGCGATCTGGGGCTGATCCCGCATCACTGGCGCAATGGCGGCCACTGGCGTCATCGCGACCATGGGCACCGGTTGCGGCACAACGCTGGCGATGGAATCGGAGTGGGCGGATTGCAAGCTCAGGGATAACGGCAGGCAAGCGGCGGCGAATAAACTGGCGGCGGCCCACCGAAGGGGTTTGTTGGGTGTGTATCGGTGGGGCGCTTTGGGCCAGGCAATTTGGTTCACTTGGGTGCTCAATTGTGTGCGTGTGGCGATTCGGTGCAGGGGAGCTTTCGCGAGCAAATGATCTATCAGGGGTTGTAAATAAGCCAGTTCAGTCGGTAACTGAGGGATGTGACCGTTTGTGTGGTAGGCCGTTAAGGCTTTGGATGGGTGAAACGCGTGTTGGCCAGTGAATAACTCATACAGGGCTAAGCCGAGTTGATAATAGTCCGAGCGGTGGCTGATTTTTTTACCCGTGAGTAATTCCGGTGGCATATCCGCCAACGGCAATGCTGCGGTGTTGTCGCTCAAATGGGTTTGGTAAAAATATTGCTGTGCGAGGTCAACCCCATCCAGCACCACATCACCGTGTTGATTAAAGAACAGATGGGATAAGCGAATGCCCGCATGTGTGATGCCCAAGTCATGTAACACGGATAAGGCATCGGCGATTTTGAGCACATACTGCAAGCTGTTTTTGGGGGAGATATACGCTTGTTGTTGTTTTAAATGGCCATAGGGTAAATATTCTGACGCCGTATAGTAGGTTCCGCCATCAATGCCGGTATCCAACAAGGGCAGTAAATTGGCGTGGGTGGCATAGCCTAATTTGGTGTACAGGCTTTTAAACTGACGTTGAAAACGCACATCTTCAGATAATGAGGGATCAAATACGCGTAATACAACGCGCCGTTTTTGGCGTAAATCCATGGCCAAATAAACCCGACAAAAAGGCTTTCTACCGAGTGTTCGCTCTATTTGATAGTGTGCAATATCCATTGGTTTCCCCATGCGATTTTTATTGGTTAGCGTCTTAATGTGCAGCGTTGGTGCTGCCCAGTACTGGACGCTTTGTCATGGCTTTATGGTACGCAGATCTGCACGAGCGGGGTGTAAATTACGTCACAAAATGGCGTCTGCATGCTGACTTTTTGGTATCACCTTGGGCCATGGCTGGCTTATTCGGTGGGCGGGGTGGGGGGGAGCGTTGGGTGGTAACACGCGGTGATTAATGCGGCAGCCGCGACGGCAAGCAGTTTGGGGTTGGTTTCCGTTTGGTACAAATTCAAAAACTGGTGATAAGCCGCCAAGACACTTTTGTCCTGTGTTTTAAAGGCGGGCTGCGGTGTTAGGTCTAACAAGGCTTGGGATAACGCAAATAAGGCCAAAATGGGATCTTCATCTAAATGCTGTTGGATGTGTTTGGCCGCTCGAATAACACCGCTGTAGCGACCAGATTGGAAGTAATGGCTGAATTGATAGATTTGTGCAGGCATAGTGGGCTATCGGCTGGCGTCGAAAAAACTTTAGTTTGCTACAGTAATGTTAGGTGTGTTGATAAATAAGGAATGAGAGCCGTGTTGAAATCAATTATATGTGTGGATGATGAAGCGGATATGCGACAAATCGCGCAAATGGTTTTACAAACGATGGGTGGGTTTCAGGTGGCGGTGTATGATTCCGGGGAAGCGGTGTTATCCGCCGTCGAAAAAGCGTTGCCGGATTTGATTTTATTGGATGTGATGATGCCAGGGCTGGATGGGCTGGAAACCTTACACGCGTTGCAACAGAGTGCTGCGGCCAGTGTTCCGGTGGCGTTTATGACAGCAAAAACTGAAGCCGACGAGTTACAAGCGCTGACGGACGCCGGGGCGATTGGGATTATTGCTAAACCGTTTAATCCGATGACCTTGGTGGAAAAAGTCACGCAGGTTTGGGAAAACCGGCCAGCCCATTAGTGCCTACGAATTGTGAGGTTGACCGCATACAGGTTCCAGTCTACTTTACGCGGATTAGTCTGCACCCCGTGCAGGCGGTGTGTTGAATCAATCGGAATCGCCCGCTGCGGCGAACAGGATGAGCGAGTCATGGCAAGAAATGTAGACTGTGTGGTCTTTAAAAAGGCCTTGGAAGGATTGGATAAACCGACTTACCCTGGGGCCTTGGGTCAGCGTATTTTTGAACACGTGTCGAAACAAGGCTGGCAACAGTGGTTAGAACGGTTGACCGCGATCATCAATGAAAATGGCTTAACCACTGCGGATGAGCGGAATATCGAGTTGATTGAAAAACACATGTTGGGGTTTTTCTTTGGCGAAGGCGATTATGGCCAGTTGCCCTCCGGTTTTCAACAAGCGGGTGGCGGGCGGCAGTAAATGTGGGTTTTTTTGCTACACTAACGTTTGATGTGGCAAGAAAAAATGGGCCATACGTAGGGCTTAACTTCCAGAGTAGAGGACTGACGGATGGCTGGTATTCTTGATAGTGTGGATTCTCGAACCAAACTGGCGGGGCATAACCGCTTGGAATTGTTGTTATTCCGGCTCAATGGGAAACAACAATTCGCGATTAACGTGTTTAAGGTGCGGGAGATTATCCATTGCCCAAAATTGGTTCAAATTCCAGAGTCTCACTATACGATTCGGGGCATTGCCAATTTGCGTGGACATGCGGTTCCCATCATTGATTTATCCAATGCCATGGGTGGTCCGCCGATTGAAGATATTCAGGCTAAATTTGTCATTTTGACCGAATATAACCGCAGAACACAGGGTTTTTTAGTCGATGCGGTGGATCAAATTATCAACATCAGTTGGGAAGAGGTTTTCCCCCCACCGATGGGGTCAACGTATCTGACTGCGGTGATTAAAAACCGAGATGCGCTGATTGAAATTGTGGATGTTGAAAAAGTCTTAAGTGAAATCCAAGGGTTTGATCAATTGGTCTCGGATGAATTGATTGAAACCGGCAATGAGTTGGCCGCAGGCCACCATGTCTTGGTCGCGGATGATTCTTTTGTGGCGCGCACCCAAGTCAAAAATGTATTGGATCAAATCGGTGTGGAATCAACCGTGGTGAATGATGGTTTGGCCGCACACAACCAACTGTTGGCGTGGGTGGCCGAAGGGCGCATGGAGGATAAGACGTGGTTGGCCATGGTGATTTCAGACATTGAAATGCCACAAATGGATGGTTACTCGTTGGTGTCAGAAATTCGCAAAAACCCCGATCTAAAAGACCTGTATGTCATCTTACACACGTCCATGAGTGGTGAATTCAACGAATCCATGATTGAAAGTGTGGGGGCGAATCAGTTTTTGGCCAAATTCGCCGCGAATGAGTTAGCCTTAGCCGTAGAAACACGCTTAAAAGACATCAGTGTGTGATGGCATGATGTGCTTGCGCATACGCTTGGTGCAGCACATAGGTTTCAAAAATCGTCATTAAGCGCTGTTGTTTCGGATGTTTGGGCAATTGTGACAGCGCTTCCAAGGCATTGCCCAGCACCGATTTATCGGTTGATAATAAACCGATGAGTAAATCCTGATACCCCATCGGCTCACCTTGTGTTTGATACAGCAGGGTTAATAAATAAAACCCCAGTGCATGTTTTTGTCGGTTCTGTAATACCCCATATTGGTCATCGCGTTTGTCTGTGTGGCTGAGGCTCACGAGTGTTTCCCCATAACGGCTAAAGTGCTGCTCTGCGGTTTGCCATAAAGTCTGTTTTTCTGCGCGAGATAAGGTGCTGAAAAGCACGCTCAAAATATGCTGACACAAGCTTTCGTGGTGGCTCTGCAACAGGTGCGCAAACAACACATCTCGAACGTCCGCAATATGATAACGAATGAGCTCGGTCGCGGCCTGTTGGATGTTGCTGTGTGGGGATTTGAGGCTATCCATAATCAACGGCCAATGCTGAATCTGGGGGACATCCAGTAGATGGGTTAAACCGGCGTGTTGTGCGGTTGGGTCTTGTTGTTTGATCAAAGCGATTAAGTGTGGGTAGTACGTTACTGCCAGGGTGGCTTGTTGATGCAGCAGAATATCCAACGCTTGGGCTTGGAGTGGGCCGCTGGTGGTGTCGATGGTGGTTTGCAAATGGGCTTGTGCGGTGGCGCGAGGGAAGGCATAAAACCCAGGGATTAAAATGTGTTGCTGGGCGGCTTTCGCAGTGCTAAAGCGCAGCAGAAATTGCGTTTGTAAGGACATTTTATCGGTAAAGTGGACATTCTCGTAAGCACACCGAAACGCCCGCACAAACACATGTGGGTTCGGGTGCCACAGAAACGGCCGGACTGTCTGGGCCAGGTCTGTTTGGGGAAACGCCTGTAAATTTTTGAGGATTTTTTCAACGATGTCCGGGTGGCGCTCAAAGCGTAAGGCGCGCAATAAATACGTGGCGCTGATGTGGGTGTTGGGGAAACGCGAGAGGGTATCCGCGCACGCGATTTTGACCTGGGTGGAGCGCGATTGCACCAACGTTTTACCGACTTGATAAACGCAGCTTTCAGCTTGTAATGACACGATCATATCCAAGGCCAGCAATTGTTGCTGTGGCTGCTGCGAATGCATCATGGCTTGAATTTTAGTCTCGGGTTCCATTTTGTCCTGGCCGTAGTTGAGTGGGGTTTGGCTGAGCCGCTCGAACACCCCTCGGCGATAAGCTGTGCCAAGGTATAACGCAACACTCAAACCGCCCATGGAACACACCAGTGCCCCCAGGGATAAGGCAAAGGACAACTGTTCGGTGGGTAAATACGCTTGTAAAACCAAAATCAAACACGCTGCCGCGATGGTGGAGAGCGGAAACACCAGGCCATGTAAATAGGCTTTGCAACCGCCCCAAAATTGATCAGGAATGGCATTAAACAATAAATTACAAGCCGGGCTGCGGATCGCTTGACGCAGCTCTTGATTGACGAAATGGGCCACAATGCCGAGCAGAAAACTCGGGTGAATGAGTAAGCCCAAAGACACACATAAGGTCAGTAACGGGTAAATCAGGTTGCTGCTGGCAACGCCGGTGCGGGTCAATAACCAGCGCATGACGATCAGTTGGGTGAGTAAACCGGCGACGTTGGCGAATAATTCATAACGCCCAAAAAACGCCGTGCGTTGTTGTAGGTCTGGAAATTGTTGTGGGTAAATAATGCCCTGATATTCAAACTCTAATAAACGGCTCGCCAACACGAAAAAAATGAAGGACAGGCTGAGCCAAAACATCAACGCAGAATGGCGAATAAAACGGCCACTGTTGCGCAGGTCATCCAGAAGGTTGCTGCGTGTGTGTTGTAGTTGAATGATTGGGCTTAAGTTGCGCTTGAGTCGGTGCAGCATCAACCAGGCTAAAATGCAGGGCAGGGCAACCAGCCATTGCATGCGTTCGGGGCTTAAGCATAAGCTGCTGCCGATGATCACGCCACCGCCAACCGAACCGCCAATCGAAATGCCGGCTAAGATCACCGGGAACAAACGGCGTAATTGTATGGCAGAGAAATAACTCGCAATAAAACTGCTTAAATGCACAAAAATCAAAATCTGTAAGGTGGAAAAAAGCACAAAAAAAGTGCTGAACACCCAAGCCGAAGAGATATAAAACAAACCCGCAAACAGCCCATTCAAGAGGATAAAAGCGAGTAAAAAATAGCCCAAGATGGCGCTGGATGTGTGTGTGCGTGTGAGGCTCGCATACACTACGGAACCGAACATAACGCACACATCCACGACCATGAACATGCTCGGCAGAATGGCTTCGCCAGCATGCCCGACCAATAACGTCATGCCAATGCTGCGCCCAATACTGGCGCTGATGGAAAATAACGCGGTGATGAAAAACAGTTGTAACGTTCCGCTGCGCTCGCTGTGTCGGATGTCTAAGAAACTCAGTAAACGGTTCATAACAGGGTCAAATGTAAGGCTATGCCGTCGTCATAGTCTTCTTCAAAACGTGCCGGGTGCGCCTGATAACAGCGCACCTGCTGTAACCACGTGCGGATCACCGCATCCTGTTCATCGGCCGCTTGTAGGGCCAGAAACTGCGTTAATGCGGCGGGCCACTGTTGTGCTAAGCATAATTCACGGGCGTTGTGGTAGGTCGCCAAGTGTGCCTCGGTCGCCAGTACGGCATGCTCCGGTAATAACTGATACAAGGCCAACCCTTGTGCGTGGTGTGCAAAAGCAATGCGGTTGAGCAGGCGCACGCGCGGGCGCGGGGAAAGGGTGCTTAAGTGTTGCTCGGTCAGCACGGTTTGTGCGTGATAGTGTTGTGCACAGTGAAAACACTGCTGTACGGTATCAAAAGCCTCACCGACAATGGCATAGTGGTGGCGGTCTTGGGGGCCGAGATAACCGGTAATCACCTCGCCGCTGTGGATGGCGGTGGTGATTTCAGCCGCGTGTATGTCTGCATGGGCTTGGTTGAACTGTTGTTGTGCCTGTAATAACGTTTGTGCCGCCTGTAATGCATCTTGGCCATGCTCTGGGTGCTGGATGGGGTTACCAAACACACCGACGACGTATTCGCCGATATACTGATTGATGTTGCCCCGGTGGCTATCAATCGCAAAACTCACCCGAGTTAAATACTGATTGAGGTGCGTGAGTGTGGTCTGTGCGGCATCGGCTTGGGGGGCAAAATGGCTCGACCACACGGCAAAATTGGTCATACCGGTGAAGATCACGGACACATGCCGGGTTTCCCCGAGGGTATTTAACTTACCATCGAGTAAAGCTTGGGTGACCTCGCGTGAAACCACTTGATTCATCGCCACATGCAGCGTTTCTCGTTCCTCTAAACCTTGGCTCATTTGATTAAAAGCACTTGCCAGTTGGGTGAATTCATCTCGCGTGTGGATGTCCACCCGGTGCTCATAATTCTCTTGGTCAATGGCTTGGGTCGCTTGGGTTAACAACAGAATGGGGTGGGCGATAGAACGTGAAAACAAAAAAGCGATGACCGAGGCTAAAGCCAACCCAATCAACGCCACCAGCACAATTTGGTTGCGCATGTGTTGCACAAAAGCCAGTTGTTTGTCTAATGATTTGGCCAAAACATACGGGGGCACAAAACGAGAAGCCGGGATTTGGCGAAAAATATACGGCTCTTGGTTTAACAACAAGCGGTCTGCGGCGGTGGTGGACGCGTCTAACACCGCTGCGGCTAATTGGGTGGTATCCGCATGTTCAGACCATTGGGTGGATAAAAAAACCGCCGTTTCCTCGAAAAAAGCCAAATCTGCGCCACTGAGTTGTTTGATCTTCTCTACCACACGATCCGATAAACGTTGGCCGATGAGAATCGCGCCGACCATCTCTTCCCGAATGAACACCGGTTTACCGATGAACTGCAAACAGTGGTGGTTATGTAATAGGTACAGCGGGGTGGTGTGGCCACTCAGAATTCGCGCCATTGCCGGGTGCTGTTGCAGGGCGCTTAACGCGGTTTTGATGCGCGGGTTATGGGCCAGATTCTCACCATCGGGCGTGAGCAAAACAAAAGCATCCAAGGTGGGGTAAGCGGGTAATAACTCGGTATTTAAAATATCCAAGCGGGTATGTCGATCCATTGAGTGATCGGTCAGCATTTCTCGAATCAGGAGGTCACTTTGTAAGGTTTTACTTTGCCGGGACAAGGTTTGATAACGTTGGCGCATGAGCTCAT
>Ga0256847_1000314_pt1 | contig 32432 bp, 28 predicted proteins | sample TeddybearmetaG_FD_189099 | JGI IMG/M metagenome (GOLD analysis project Ga0256847, IMG submission 189099) | Hydrothermal vent microbial communities from East Pacific Rise, Pacific Ocean - Teddybear | ecosystem: Environmental > Aquatic > Marine > Hydrothermal vents | place: Pacific Ocean: East...
TTTTTCATTAATTTTTTGATGCGCAGCTCTAGTGATTCAATTTGTTTTGTGAGATAAAGGGTCGTCTTTTTGATAATCTTACAACACGCATCCGTTGAAGGACTACTCAATAAAGCTTTCATTTCTTCTAGACTGCTCATTTTTCCTGTACGGTCTCTAACGAGCTGACCGTTACTAGTAATAAGAAAAGATGCACATTGAATTGAAAAATCTAGAATCCACTATTAAACGTAAACCACAGTTATATATTTAGATGAACTAAGTGTTAGAAGCTTCAGAACCACACCAAACGAAATAATTGCTACACCGGAAGCTAATGACTTAATTGATTTGTCGGAAGAATACTCCATAGGCAATCAGATTAAACAATTTATTGCGGAGTTATTGCAGGGTTACGTCGCTAAAATCATGCAAAGTTAGTAACGAGCATAAATAATGAAGACGGAAATTTTATTCAAAAAACGATAAAATTTATTGGTTTCCTCTGTTTTACAGGTGTTTAACGAGATAAAAATAATGTGTTTTTTTCCTCGTTATTACTATTTTGTTACTTAATCGTTAACATCCTGTAAAGAAAACGAAGCGAGTAATAATATGAAGTATATTTAGCGCGTCAAAAGAGCAGTAGATACCATGAAAAAAAAAGACACCAGAATACTTCTTGTAGATGATGAACCGGATATCCTTGAAATTATAGGGTACAATTTGTCGGCTGAAGGTTATCAAATATTCAATGCTGAAAATGGAGTCAAGGCAATTTCAAAGGCCAAAAAACACCTTCCCCATCTCATAATTCTAGATGTGATGATGCCCGAAATGGACGGGATTGAAGCTTGTGAAAAATTAAGAACTATCCCAGAACTCTCAGAAACTCTCATTACTTTTTTGACCGCACGAGGTGAGGATTATTCACAAGTAGCTGGTTTTGAAGCTGGGGCAGACGACTATATTACAAAACCCATTAAGCCCAAAGTTTTGGTGAGTAAAGTAAAAGCACTACTTCGAAGATTTAAGGAAGATGAAGCCGCAGATAGTAATATTACTGTTGGCGACCTAGTAATTAATAGGGAGGAATATAAAGTTTTGAGAGGAAAAGAAGAGCTTATTTTGCCTAGAAAAGAATTTGAATTGTTAGCTTTGTTGGCATCAAAGCCTGGAAAAGTTTTCAAAAGAGACGAAATTTTAGACCGTGTTTGGGGAAATGAAGTGGTCGTGGGTGGTAGAACCATTGACGTACACATTCGTAAGTTGAGAGAAAAAATTGGAGACGAAAAATTCAAAACGGTAAAAGGAGTGGGCTATAAGTTTGTTATTTAATGGCCAATAATTTTAGAAAAACGTATAAGTTTGCTGGATTCACGGCGATTCTAATTACCATCTTCCTAACACTCATATTGAGTGTTTTTTTTTACATCCACGAAGGAATTAATTATTGGTTTTTAGTCCTGTTCGCTGTAGTTTGCTATGTCTTTTCTTTTTTTATCATTCAATTTAGAGTTGAAAAGTTTATCTACAACCGAGTTAAGAAAATATACGACAATGTGAGATTGTTGGAATCCTCAACTTTTGATCGCAATCAGATTACGACCGATATGGAAACGCTTACCAAAGACGTAGAGCGTTTTGCCGAAAGCAATAAATTGGAGATTGAGACTTTGAAAGTCCGTGAGAACTATCGTAAGGATTTTATGGGTAATGTTTCTCACGAATTAAAAACCCCATTATTTACCGTACAAGGCTACATTCTAACGCTCTTGGACGGGGCAATGAAAGATAAAGCGGTTCGTAAAAAATATTTGCAAAGAGCCAATAAAGGAGTGGAAAGGCTCATTTATATTGTAAAAGATCTCGACATGATTACCAAACTGGAAGTTGGAGACCTTGTGCTAAATAGAGAGGAGTTCAATATTATGGAGACCGTTCAGAATGTATTTGATTTATTGGAAATGAAGGCGGCCAAAAAAAATATCACCCTTGAATTCGACATGGATTATGGGAATACTATTCTAGTAAACGCAGATCAAGAACGGATCCAACAAATTTTGACCAATCTTATCGAAAATTCCATTAAGTATGGAAAAAATGATGGAACCACCGAAGTGAGTATTGAAGATCTTATTCAGAATAAAGTAATTATAAGGGTAACAGACAATGGTGAAGGCATCGAAAAAGAGTTCATTCCACGCTTGTTTGAGCGCTTTTTCAGAGTGGATAAGAGTGGTTCGAGAAAAGAAGGAGGTAGTGGTTTAGGACTAGCCATCGTGAAACATTTGGTGGAAGCTCACAATGAGAAAATTTATCTTGAAAGTCAGTTTGGAATTGGCTCTGAATTCTCATTTACCCTCGAAAAGGGCAAATAATTCTCCATAGTTTACAGTACTCTGTATAGATTTTAGCCCCTTAAAAAGCATAACTTCCTCTAATTTACTTGCACTAAATTTATCTTGACGACAAGAAGGTGCAATTCCTTTTTGTCGTAGCTGTTTGGCTAAATACTTCTGTTCATATTGCCCTGGAGTTGGGATAAAGTAAGCTTCCTTTTCCATGGCGGCCAAGTCCATAATGGTCGTGTAACCTGAACGTGAAACGACCAATGTACTTTCATTGATGGCTCTTTCCAATTCCTTCGTTTGCATGAAGTTCACGATCGTAATATTTTTATGAATACTAGTCTTTGCCTCTTCTTCAAGGACACCGCGCACCAACAACACTTTTTTTGGTTCGTCTATAAACGCCTCTATCAACTTTTCTTCAAACAACGAACGTTGAGGTTCAGGGCCCGATAAAAGTGCTAAAACGTCGTAATTATTGGGCACTTCTTCTTTCTTCATCCTACTTAGAGGGCCAATATAAGTTACCGGGAAGCTCCGTTTTTTAGGATGCCCCAATTTGCCACTCAGATTAGGAGTCTTTTGAACATCAGGAACCCAACATTCAGTAAATTTTTTAATATACCCTTGATGCATTTTAGTGCTAAATAAGGAGGTATTCCCGCTAAGCAAATTGAGTTGGTGCGTCAAAAAAACAGAAGGCACTTTTTTGCTTCGAACGCCCAGGCGATTATCACTTATAATACCATCAATGCGACCTTCCTGAACCAATTTTTTGATTATCTTTTTTTCTGAGAGAACCGCAGCCCGAATTTGAGGTAAGGTGGCCATTAATTTTAATTTAAAAAACGCCCCATTTTTGGGGTATACAATTTGGTAGTCTGGGAGCTTTATAAAAGGCAATTGAGGAAATTCTTTCCGAAGTAATAGTAATGCAGGACCATCACTGGCAAGGAGGATTTTGTAGTTATGACTAAGCAGTTTTTCAATAATTGGAATACAACGAGTGGCATGACCTAATCCCCAATTGAGCGGGGCGACGAGGATGGTTTTAGGTGATTTTATCATTTAAATTCCAAAAGAAATGGTTTAATTAACTAAAAAACAAAGGTAGGGTTTCTAACATCAGGTTAATATTTCCGTAATTTTACCAAAATTTAAAGAATTATCAATTTAACAAGCAGTTTCCAGTCATTTTTGGAATCATAATAATGGGTAGCAAGAACAAATTAAAGCGCTTTAATGAAAACGACACATTCGCAAATGTGATACAACCCTCTCGGGAGGAATTAACAGAATCCGACTTTGAACTAAAAGGTAAATGGAGAAAAGATTTCTTTAAAAATGACCGTCCTATTGTTTTGGAATTGGGCTGTGGAAAAGGAGAATACTCGGTAAATTTGGCGCAGAAGTATCCATTAAAAAATTTCATTGGAGTCGATATTAAGGGTGCACGATTTTGGCGTGGAGCGAAGACGGCCTTAGAAGAGAATCTTACCAATGTTGGTTTCTTGAGAACGCAAATCGAATTAATCGACCAATGCTTTGCTGAAAATGAGGTCGACGAGATTTGGATTACTTTTCCAGATCCACAAATAAAATATAAGCGCACAAAGCACCGCCTTACCAATGCAACCTTTCTGGAGAAGTATAATTCTATTCTGCACCCGGATGGCGTCATTCATCTGAAAACTGATAGCGAGTTTATGCACGGCTATACCTTAGGATTGTTGCAAGGATCAGGAGCCACTATTGAATATGCACACCATGATGTTTATGGAAGCGAAGGATCGCCGGAGGAGGTTACAGCGATTCAAACATTTTATGAGAGCGGTTATCTTGCGGAGGAGAAAAAGATAACCTACGTTCGGTTTAAATTGGCTTCCAAATAATTGTGTATATTCACGCAACAAACTGACCTTAATGTCCATATTATTTAATTTTGTTATTGGCTTTTTGGCATCTCTAGTAGGAGTGGTCCCTCCCGGATTACTAAATATGTCTGCTGCCAAAATAAGCATGAAACAAGGGCGAAAGATCGCCCTTTTGTTTTCTATTGGTGTTGCACTAACGGTTTGTTTGCAGACATTGATAGCGTTGTTTTTCGCTAGGTATTTGGATAGGCATGCCGAGATTGTGGACATGCTGCAAAAGGTAGCCTTGGGAATCTTTCTTTGTATTACTATTTATTTCTTTTTTATAGCAAAAGACACCCGAAGAGAGGTGCCGAAGGAGATGAATCATTCTAAAACCAATCGATTTTTTTACGGAATGTTATTGGCTGCACTCAACCTGTTACCATTGCCTTATTGGGTGTATTTAAGCGTTACTTTTAGTGCTTTTGGTTGGTTCAGTTTTGATCAGCCTGGAATTTGGGCTGCAGTCTTGGCGTCTGGTCTTGGCACCTTTGCAATGTTAGCTATTTACATACAATTCTTCAGAAAAAAGAAAAAAGCAAATATGTTTAAAGTAAACATGAATTATGTTATTGGTTTGATCACGGCGACTATTTCGGCGGTGACGCTCGTGAAGATTATAAATAATATGTAATGGCGAAAGAGCAGGGTTTTTTTGAAAAAGTCTATCAGGTTGCTCGTCTTATACCATTTGGAAGAGTGACTAGTTATGGGGCTATTGCAAAATATTTGGGAGCAGCGGGAAGTGCGCGAATGGTTGGATGGGCGATGAACGGAGCAGGGAAGTACCCAGAAATTCCTGCCCATCGAGTAGTCAATAGAAAAGGACTGCTTACTGGAAAACATCATTTCGATGGTACTAATTTAATGCAACAGCTGTTAGAGTCAGAAGGAATTGAAGTTATTGAAAATAGTATTCAAGACTTTGAAAAATTGTTTTGGGATCCCATGCAGGAGCTTTAAACTGTTGATGCGATACCCAATATTTAGTGTTTATATGTGTCAACTAAGTTTTTTAATTGAATGATTGGTTTTATATTGCGATGCAAAAGATTAACTAACCCATTATGAAGCATATTTTCTTTGTTTTATTCTGTTTGATTGTCGGTACAACCGCAGCGCAGGAATATCAACAACGTTCCACCTTAGGGATGGCAGGAAGTAGTACGCGAGTTGTCGTAGGTGATGCGGAGTATTATGTTTCATCCAGTGTTGGACAGCGAAGCGTAATTGGAACTCTTAGTAATGAACAATATACCATACGCCAAGGTTTTCAACAACCTCCAATTAGAGTCATGGCGATTCCTGAAATTGCGACTAGCTTGAATACTTCCATTTACCCAAATCCAGTTAGTGATTTTGTAACGGTGAGCTTTGGAGATGCTATCAATAGTGATATTTTAAGTATCCTATATGATATCCAAGGACGCGAAGTTTTAACAACCATTACGGCTCCCACTCAATCATTTCAATTGGATATGTCTCAATTTGCATCGGGTACTTATATTTTAAAAATCCGAGTGGAAAGTGATATTTTCTCAACACGCTTAATTAAAAACTAGTAAACCAACCTAATGAAGTCTATATATATATCTTTCCTTTTTTGTGTATGTTTTGCGACCATTGGTCAGGCACAAGAAGTGTACATTGATGGGGGTAAATCTGTTACCACTTTCAACTTTAAAGACATCTTATCAAACGAACTTGAAGACCTTCAATCAACCAATCATAGTTATATTGATATGGGGTATCGAGGCAAACTCTTTACCAAAGCGGTTTATTTTGTTGTTGGAGCAGGTGTGAATACCTATGGAGCGACTGGAAATGATCTCTTCGGAAATTACCTAAATTGGGAAACAACCTATGCTAGTTTATACGTCGGAATAGATGCAGAAATATTTAGAGTCAAGGCCTTTTCTTTTCACCTGAAGGGAACAGTGGGTCCTGATATTATGTTGCAAGGAACTCAGACATTAAATAATGAAGTGTTTGATATATTGAACGAACAAGATTTTAATACGCCCTTTGTTTTTATTAGAGGAGCAGCCTCATTCGAATATAAAGTATCCGATGCAATTGCAGTCTTTTTTCAATATCGATTTGGGAGTGGAAATCAAATCAATAACAGCGAAACGGGAGCGGAACTTGGCTATCTTTCAAATGATTACGGAATTGGCCTCATCTTCAAATTAAAGAAGAAGGAAAAAGTATAAATAATAAAAGGAACCTACAGATTCAATAAAATAATTCAAGATGAAAAAACTTTGTTATATACTCGCATGTTTATTCATAACAACTTTTGGCTATGCTCAAACAGATGCCATTAGCTATCAGGCCGTAATTTTGAATCCAGATACGCAACAGCTTCCTGGAAATGATGTTACTGGAACCATTTTAGCAAATACCGATATTACGCTGCGATTTACGATAATCAATGACAACGGATTTGTTGAGTACAAGGAAATTCACAATGTAATTACCGATGGCTTTGGAATGGTAAACCTCCTTATTGGAGAAGGAACGAGAACTTCCGATCTTCGATTTACAGAAGTTTTCTGGGAAGGGAAGCCGAAAACTTTATTGGTGGAAATCGATTTTTACAGCTTAGGTGATTTTGTGCAAATGAGCGCAGAGAAGTTAACCTTTACGCCACAAGCCTTTCATAGAGATATTTTCGCGACAGGTGATATTGAGGTAGATGGAACTGCCACTTTTAAGGATGATTTTGTAATTGAAGGGGAAACCACTATCAATAACGACCTTGAAATAACTGGGAATACTATTGTTGGAGGGAATGCTGAGATATCAGGAAACGCGAACATAGGAGAGGACTTAACCGTGGAAGGAGTGACCAATTTGAATAGCGAACTTTTCGTTAACAATGGGAGCACTACCGAATTATCTGGAGCGTTGAACGTGGAAGGAGAAACGGTACTTAATAGAGGTCTTGAAGTGGCCAACGATGCGACCATAGGAGGAGATGTTTCCATTGAAGGGTCAACAACCATTGCTGGAGACCAATTAGTAGAAGGTGATATGGTGATTAGTAGAGGTTTGACGGTGCAGCTTCCAACGAACTTAAACAATGATTTATTTGTGTCGGGAAGACAAGTTTTAACTGGGAGTATAGGCATTGGCGGAAGTGCGAGTGTTGTAGATTTCCTCACTGTAGGGGGAGCTACAATAATTAGCGATGACCTTACTGCTACAGGAAGAGTTTTGTTTGGATCGGCATTAGACGTATTGGGGAAGGCGACGGTAGCGGCAAATTTTGAAGTAAATGGCCTCAGTAGTTTTAATAACGACATTAAAGTAGATAATGGCAGTACTAGTTTATTGACAGGACCTTTAGTTGTTAGTGGTAAAACAGATATTAATAATTCTTTATTTGTGAATAATTCAAGCCCAACCTTTTTGGGAGGAAGCTTACATGTTGTGAAGAATGGAGTGTTTGATGACGACGTTTTAATTGATGGAATGTTGACGGTGAATAACAACCTATTAACTCCCAATATTGTGGTAAGTGGTGATGGGAATGTAAATGGAGACCACATTGCACTTTTCGAAAATACGGGAGGAGGAAGCGCCGATGGAATTGCGATTCGAATAGGTAATTCTGAATTGAGTTCGAACAACAATTTTGTCACTTTTTTCGGTCAAGGATCTTATATGGCCGGTCGCATTGAAAGCTTTGATGTAGGAACGGATTTGGCCGACTTGCCAAGTGATATTTCAAACACAGATCAAATTGCACAAAATCAAGGAATCGTCTACGGTTCTAAGGGAGCCGATTATGCCGAATGGTTGGAAAAAGAAAACCCAGCAGAAAATTTTATGATTGGGGAAGTTGTCGGAATTAAAGGAGGAAAGATTTCTCGAAACACCCAGAATGCCGATCACGTATTGACTATTTCTTTAGCACCTATCGTATTGGGTAATATGCCAGACGAAAACAGAAAAGATGCCTTCGAGAAAGTAGGGTTTATGGGTCAAGTACCAGCCCTAGTGAAAGGGAAAGTAGAGAAAGGAGATTATATCGTAGCCTCAGGGAATAACGATGGATTTGCGAAAGCAATTGCTCCTAACGACATTTCATTGGAAGATTTGAAATGGGTCATTGGAAAAGCCTGGAGCGCTTCAGAAGGAAGTGGAAAAAGCTTGATTAATGTATCGGTAGGACTGAAGAGTAACGAGTGGGTGAAAATTCTGGAACAACAAGAAACGCGCATGCAACTGATGGAAGCCAAATTGAAATCTTTGGAAAGCCTTGAAGAAAAACTTAGAAGAATAGAAGCTAAAGTGGATGCGATCGATATGAACTAGTCCATTATAAAATTATATAAAAGGCCATCAATGTTTTATTTGATGGCTTTTTTTATGGGCTTTATTCTGAATGTAAAAGTGCCTATTCTACTATAAATCATTTCAATAAACATCCTTTAAATTCCCGAATCTAAGACTTATATTTGTACTTTAGAATTAATCTAAATAATCGTAGTACAGAAAATGCAGTTAAAGAAACAAGATATAATAATAGCCCTTGAAACCATTAGCCTTCCTGGCGAAGGGAAGAACATGGTGGAGAGCGGTGCCGTTAAAAATGTGATCACTTTTGCCGATGAGGTTATTGTCGATTTGAAAATGACTACTCCCGCTATGCACATCAAAAAAAGAGCGGAAGAGGATGTCATTAAAGTGATCAAAGAAAAGGTGCATGCAGATGCGCAGGTGAAGGTGAATATTACCGTGGAAGCACCAGCAAAACCAGAAAACCCAAATCTTATTAAAGGAAAAGCTATTGCAGGGATTAAGAATATTGTAGCGGTTGCATCGGGTAAAGGTGGTGTTGGAAAATCTACCATTACGGCAAATTTGGCCGTTACCCTGGCGAAAATGGGCTTTAAAGTTGGCGTTCTCGATGCCGATATTTATGGGCCTTCCATTCCAATCATGTTCGATGTTGTTGATGAGCGCCCACTTTCAATAACTCAAGATGGCAAAAGCAAAATGAAACCCGTTGAAAATTATGGTGTGAAAGTTCTTTCCATAGGATTCTTCACCAAACCCGATCAAGCAGTAATCTGGAGAGGCCCTATGGCGTCTAAAGCACTAAATCAATTGATATTTGATGCTGCCTGGGGCGAGTTGGATTTTATGTTATTAGATCTTCCTCCTGGAACAGGTGATATTCATTTAAGTATCATGCAAGCATTGCCTATAACGGGTGCTGTAGTAGTGAGCACACCGCAAACCGTAGCTTTAGCAGATGCTAGAAAAGGAGTTGCGATGTTTCAACAAGAAAATATTGACGTTCCCGTATTGGGAATCATTGAAAATATGGCCTATTTTACTCCTAAGGAGTTGCCAGATCATACCTATTATATCTTCGGAAAAGAGGGGGCGAAGAACCTTGCTGAAGACTTAGAAATCCCATTCCTAGGTGAAATTCCACTGGAACAAGGCATTCGTGAAGCAGGTGATGTAGGACGCCCAGCCGCTTTGCAAACAGGAACTAAAACTGAAGAAGCCTTTACGGAAGTGACTAAAAGAGTGGTGGAAGAGACCGTGAGACGAAATAAAGACCTTCCTCCAACTGAAGCGATTCAGATAACTACCATGGCGGGTTGTAGCGCCGTAAATAAATAATATGAACCAAGAAGAATTAATTGTCAAAGTAGAGGCTGCACTCGATGAGATACGCCCGTTTTTACAAAGTGACGGAGGCGATATATCCTTGCTATCTATTGATGCTGAGAATGTGGTAAGAGTGCAACTCGAAGGAGCTTGTGTTGGATGTAGCGTGAATCAAATGACACTCAAAAGTGGTGTTGAAATGACGATAAAAAAGCATGCGCCGCAGATCGAAAGAGTGATCAATGTTGAAGCCAGATAATTGTCATGTCTTATGCCATACCTTCGAATTAACTTTATCCCAAATCTATAAGATTGTTTTAAATGATTAAGACAGATATTTTGATAATTGGTGCCGGACCAACAGGATTATTTGCCGTTTTTGAAGCCGGCTTGTTAAAATTGAAATGCCACCTTATTGATGCCTTGCCTCAACCGGGCGGTCAATGTTCAGAAATTTACCCTAAAAAGCCCATTTACGATATTCCAGCTTTTCCAGATATCTTGGCTGGTGACCTCGTGGATAATTTGCTCGAACAGATTAAACCTTTTCAACCAGGATTCACTTTGGGAGAACGAGCGGAGACCATAGAAAAGCAAGAAGACGGTAGTTTCATAGTTACTACCAACAAAGGAACACAGCATCAAGCACCTATTGTAGCCATTGCAGGAGGCTTGGGGAGTTTTGAGCCTAGAAAGCCACCCATCAGTGCCATCACTCAATTTGAGGATAAGGGAGTGGAGTACATCATCCGAGATCCAGAACTATATCGAAATAAAAAGGTCGTGATTTCGGGAGGTGGAGATAGTGCTCTCGATTGGAGTATCTTTTTGGCCGATGTTGCGAGTAGTGTGACTTTAATTCACCGTAGAAATGAGTTTAGAGGCGCCCTCGATAGTGTGGAAAAAGTCCAAGAATTAAAGGATGCTGGTAAAATCGAATTGATTACGCCTGCTGAGGTGACGGCCATTATAGGAACGGACCAATTGGAAAGTGTTACCATTAAAACAGGAGGTCAAGTGATTCAGAAAACGTGTGATCATTTTATTCCATTGTTTGGGCTGGCACCAAAACTGGGCCCCATAGCCGATTGGGGGCTCGAAATTGAAAAGAACGCTATCAAGGTGAATAACGCCTTGGATTACCAAACAAATATCCCAGGTATTTACGCTATTGGAGATGTGAATACGTACCCAGGAAAATTGAAATTGATTTTATGTGGTTTTCATGAAGCCACGCTCATGTGTCAAAGTGCCTATCAGCGTATTTTTCCAGATAAGCGATACGTCATGAAATATACCACCATAGGAGGAGTTGAAGGTTTCGACGGAAGTAAAAAAGAAGCCCCAAAAGCGGTGATTAAAGCAATAGAATAGTGAAAAAGCTGCGTGAGGGATAGAAGTTGCTACCGTGTAGCACTGAAAGCCCGACCCGGTGGAGCTTGAGGAACGAAAAGTGAAACAGGGTCACGCCCAAAAACATGGAACAAGATATCAAAATAACCATCATAGATCGTGAAGGTGTCGCTCATCAAGTGGACGCACCTACCGATATGAATATGAACATGATGGAAGTGGTTCGTGCTTATGAATTAGCTCCAGAAGGAACCATTGGAGTTTGTGGAGGTATGGCCATGTGTGCTTCTTGTCAGTGTTACGTTTTGACCAATCATGAACTCCCAGAAAAGAGTGATGATGAAGATGCCATGCTTGCTGAGGCTTTCAATGTCAAAGAGAATAGCCGATTGGGTTGTCAATTACATATCCATGAAAATATGGACGGATTAAAAGTGGAATTGGCACCAGCGGACTAGCTTTATTTTAGTCTTCGTTTATGAATGCAGGGGCCGTTTGTTAAGAATTTCCTTATTTGCAACTTGTTTCAAAGAAATAATTCTAACTTGATATTGAAAAAGAAAACCAAGCTTAGAATGAAGAATCTAATTTTATTAGGGATCTCCCTATTTTTTAATGTCGTACTCTTTGCTCAGGAATTTTACCTTCTGAATAGCATCAACCAAATCTACTCCTACAATTATAGCGATGGTTCTGCTAATTTTCTGGTGACCGTTGACAGTTCTGTAGATACACTCCTGGATATTGCCTACGCAAGTCCGGATCATATGTATGGTGTTACAAATATGGGCATGATTGTCGATATTGATATGCTTACGGGTGATTTTGACATCGTATTCGAATTTCAAAATGGGCAGATTCACAGTGGTCTAGTCTATAATACAGATAATAACCTAGTGATGATCAATAGCATGATCGGAGCTATAATAACATTTAGCCTAGATTCTAATACTATTATTTCTGAATTCATCATTGGAACAGGTAATCCGGGTGACCTTACCTATTATCAAGGAAACTTACTTTTTCAGGGAACCAGTAGCGAAGATTTACTCGCTTATGACGGAAGCATTGTAAAAAGTATAGCCTGTGCAGATCTCGTTGGATACTGGGGATTGTCTAATTTTATCACAGATTGTAACACAAACTTACTGCTGGCCATGGATGGCGGAGGTAGGGTTTGGGAATACGATATTGAAGGTCAAACATATGAGCAAATTGATGATTTAGCGAGCGAAATAGGTGGGGTATACGGCGCCACTACGGTAAATGAACAGTTTGCCTATGATTGCAACTTGGTAAATCTTGAAGAGGTCTATTGTGAATTTTTAAGAGAGGACCGATTTTTTTTATGTGAATACAATACGGCAACACAAACCAATTCTATAAAGGTAGTAGATCCTTCCCTTAATCTGGATCACTTATTTGAGCTTACCATGCCCGGATCTATTTTATGGGACATCGCCTTTTCTAGCTCTGGAGAGTTGTATGGCATTACCGATAACCAGCAAATCGTTCAAATAGATGGAGAAGCGAATGTTGAGGTTATTGCTCAATTGCAAAATGTCTCAGGTTATGCTAGCATGGTAGGCAATACGTCTAATGAGCTCATTCTTATTGGTAGCACCGAAGCCAAAATATTGACCTTTAGCTTAGATTCCAATATCATTATTTCTGAAACCGAAATACCGGAAGGCTCTCCGGGCGATGGAACTTATTATAAGGGAAACCTCTTATATCAGGGGATTGCGGTCTACGATATGTACGCTTTTGACGGTACAACAGCAGAAACCATTGCCTGTAACAATGTATTACCTTTTAGAGGGATGGCAAACTTGTTTGAAAGTTGCCAGAGCAATGGAATAATAGCCTTTAAAGAAGATGGCCGGTTTTATCATTTTGATGTGGAGGGGAATGGTTTGACATTTGGAGTGGATCGTTCTTCGGAAGTGGATCTTGTCTATGGAGCTACCACCCGAACCGAGTACCTTGCCTCTGCTTGTCCTTTGGAAGCATTGGAAATCTTGGATTGCGGCCCTGCTCCAGTTACAGGAGAGTTCTTTGTCTGTGATTATAATCCCTCCAACGGAATAAGCGCCATCAAGATGGTGGATACCGATTTAAATGTCACTCCCGTAGTGGAACTTGACATGGAAGGAGATTATTTGTTAGATATCGCCTTTTCCAGTGCCGAACTCTTATATGGGATAACTGCCAATGAAAACATCGTTCAAATCCATCCCGATGGTAGTTTTACCTTAATTGCTGAACTTGATGGTGCTACAGGATATGCAAGTATGGTTGGAAATACCGATAACCAATTAATTCTGGTTGGAGGTGAAAATGAAATGATTTTGACCTTCAGTTTGGATACGAACACCATAGTTTCAGAAGTGGAAATAGAGGAGGGGACGCATGGAGATGTAACTTATTTTAAAGGCAACCTTGTTTATCCGGGGACCCAAGCAGAAGATATTTGGGGGTTTGATGGGAATGAAGAAATACCTATTATCTGCAATGATTTATCCCCGATGGTTGGTTTCTCTCAAATTTTTGTAGACTGCGAACTTAGCCTCACTTGGGCCGTTAGTGATGTTGGTCGGATCTATGAATATGATTCAGTAGAAAATGAATTCACCACCATTGCGAATCTAACTGCTCAGTTTGAAGTGGTTTACGGTTCCACTACAAGAACCGAATATTTGGCGTCAGGTTGCAATCCTGGAGTCCTCGAAGATGCGAAATGTTTACTTTCAACACCTTCAGAAGAACTTGCGTCTTTGGTATTGTATCCTAATCCGGTTACTAACAAATTATGGATTCAATCAGGTAAAAACTTTCAAGAAATCACCTATGAAATATATTCAGTACAGGGTCAAAAAATCATGCAGGGGACTTACCAAAATGGAATAGATTTTAGTGAAGTAGCTGCCGGGGTGTATTTTGTTAAACTTCGAAATGCCAACAGTTCGGCTTTTGATTTTAGATCGGTGATTAGGAAGTAGATCTTTGGTAGTCGGATAACTTTTGCGGCCCTTCCAATACTTTCCGAAGCACTTTTAGGGTGCCATCGTCTGTTGTAGCAATCTGCCATTTGATCAAGGTAATCTCGCCATTTTCTATTTCTAAACCGGTAATACTCCTTGGGTGCACACAACTTCCATCATTGAAGAGTGGTATTTCATGGGGTTCGGGAAACCTTGGTCTGTGCGTGTGTCCCGTTATGGTCAATAAATTATTGTTTTCTATAATCCACTTTTTGCAGCGCTTTTCTACTTTGATTAACTCGCGATAGTTCTTTGCAGGACTGGTGGGATCACCTATGCCAAATACTTGCAATTGACGCCATAGAGCTCGTACCATAAAACGGTTGAATTTCCAGCCTTTATAATTCATCCAGTCGGCTTGATGTCCGTGCAATAAAAATATTTCTTGTCCGCTGGTTTCGTGCTCCAACACAAGACCTTCGGTAAAGTTAATACCAGGAAAGAGTGGTTCGTCTTTTCCAGTCACCTTGTCAAAATAACTATGCAAGTGTTTTTCAACATAGCTCTTTTTTCGGTACACCATGTCGTGATTTCCCAACAGCCGGTAGAGCCTATTTTCATTAAAAAACTGCACCATTAATTCATAGACGTTTTTATGGGCTTCGAGTATGGATTTAAACTCCAAATTCTCCCACAGTTCATCTCCATCTCCAAGTTCACAGTAGATATAGTCTTCTTGATAGTAGTGTTTTAATGCGTGGAAGTAAACGTTGCGATTGTTAGCAAAATCATCTGCAAAACTATTGTCTCCGCGATGGCAATCACTGAAGAGGATAAATTTTGAAGTATCGTTGAAAGAAATCCGAGGGGCAGTGTGGTATGCTCGGGAGATTCTTTTTTGAGAGGACATCGATTTTGTTTTTTTAAAGATACAATTTGCTTTAGGTTTCGCAAATGGATTCCATAAAAAAGGCTCCCGTTAAGGAGCCTTATCATTTGTATGTATTGTCTTTTACTTGAAGGCGTTTAAACCTGTCACATCGAAACCAGTGATTAAAAGGTGGATATCATGAGTTCCCTCATAAGTAATTACACTTTCTAAGTTCATCATATGTCTCATAATAGGATATTCTCCAGTAATTCCCATACCACCAAGCATTTGACGTGCTTCTCGTGCTATTTTGATGGCCATGTCTACGTTATTACGTTTTGCCATGGAGATTTGAGCCGAAGTGGCTTTACCTTCATTTTTTAGCTGCCCTAAACGGAAAACGAGTAATTGTGCCTTTGTGATTTCGGTAATCATTTCGGCTAGTTTCTTTTGTTGTAATTGAAATCCACCAATGGGTTTTCCAAACTGAATGCGCTCTTTAGAATAACGCAAGGCAGTATCGTAACAATCCATAGCTGCTCCAATGACACCCCATGCAATTCCATATCGGGCGGAGTCTAAACATCCTAAGGGAGCGCCTAATCCAGATTTATTGGGTAGTAAGTTTTCTTTAGGAACTTTGACGTCTTGGAAAATTAATTCGCCAGTTGCACTAGCTCGCAGGGACCATTTATTATGAGTTTCCGGAGTGCTGAAACCCTCCATGCCTCTTTCAACGACAAGACCATGAATGCGTCCTTCTTCATTTTTAGCCCAAACAACAGCAATATCACAAAATGGTGAGTTTGAAATCCAAAGTTTGGCTCCATTTAATAGATAATGGTCGCCCATATCTTTAAAATTGGTAGTCATACCAGAAGGGTTACTACCATGATCAGGTTCTGTTAGACCAAAGGAACCCATCCATTCACCAGTAGCGAGTTTCGGGAGGTATTTTTTACGTTGTGCTTCGTCTCCGTATTTCCAAATAGGGTACATCACAAGAGAAGACTGTACTGAAGCAGTAGAACGAACACCGCTATCACCACGTTCGATTTCTTGCATGATGAGTCCATACGAAATCTGATCCAAGCCTGCACCACCATATTCTTCTGGGATATAAGGTCCAAATGCCCCTATTTCTGCCAGTCCGGGAATAATGGACTTAGGGAATTCTGCTTTTTGAGCAGCTTCCTCTATGATAGGAGATACATCACGCTTTACCCAAGCTCGGGCTGCATCACGTATTAGTTTATGTTCTTCGGTAAATAGGTCGTCAAGATTGTAGTAATCCGGCGCTTCGAATAAGTCGGGTCTCATATAAATGTTTTTGGAGTTCAAATTTAGTTATTGCGGACGAATATCACATTCAGATAAATGAAAATATTTGACGAAAAGAGAAATTATTTATTCAGAAATTCAGAAAGTAAACGATGAAAGTGATGCACCCCTTTTTCCCGTGTGGGAGAAAATCGCCCGGCCTTATAAAAAGAAGAATTAACTCCTTTCTGAACGTTCTCCACGACAAACTCGTCTTCCCGTTCCACTTTTTCTAAGGAACTGCCGGCCCCTTTTTCCAATTTAGAAGAATCGTAGACATAGGAGATGAACGATACCTTGGTTCGATTGATGTCAATGGGCTTAACAATATTGATTGAGAGACCCCAAGGGTAAAAATTGAACATCATATTAGGGAACACCCAATAATAATAGGCTGCCACCTTCTTTCCGTGATCTGGGTGTCCTTCGGGAAGATCAAAAATCTCGGTAGCTTCGTTGGTATAACCTATTTGAACGTTGCAGTAGTCATAGACTTCAGTTTTATAGCTTCCATAGTCCAGAGCCTTATTTAGGTCTTCATGAACGAAGGGGATATGAAAGCCCTCCAAATAATTGTCACAGTACAGTGCCCAATGTGCATGTACCAGAAAATCCTTAGAAAGTACTTCGTCCAATGAAAATTCATTCAGAGGAAGGAAACCTACCCGTTCTTTCATTTTTTCAATCACTTTGCTGAAATCAATCTCCGAGTTCAATCCAACGAACAAAAGCGGCCCCCACTTTTCGAGTGGGAATCGATGCAGATTGTCACAGGGTCTGGGGAAATCTTCGGCTGCTTCAAATTCGGGCATGCTCACAAATTTCCCATCCAACTGAAACCGTCTGCCGTGATAGCCACAAACCAAATTTTTCGATTTACCACCGTTTAGTGCAACGAGATTGCCTCTGTGGGTACAAACATTGGTAAGACAATGTATCGTGTCATTTTCTTCTCGAGTTAGCAATAAGGGCTCTGTTAAAAACCCGTCCAATAAAGTAAAAGGATGAACAGATTCTGGCAGAGTCACTAAATTTTCATCACCAATCCATTGCCAAGACTTTAGAAAAACTTTTTCCTTGATGGCATCAAAAACAGCCTGGTCTCTATAAAAAGAGGCCGGAAGCGTTTCCGCTTTCGATATATCTGGATCAATATGGAAATTAAAATTCATTGGCTTAATAAATGTATATTTAGCAGTCCTTAAATTTAGGTAATTAAAACTTAGTTCGTAAACTGCACAGAAACTGTGGGCAAAACACCGCAAAAAATTGGTCTCCTTATAACCACTTCCCTTGTTGTTGGGAATATGATAGGCTCGGGGATCTTTGTGTTACCTGCGGCACTAGCCTCCTACGGAAGTATTAGTTTGCTGGGTTGGGTTTTTACCGCCGCCGGAGCCTTGGTTTTGGCAAAGATCTTCAGCAATTTCAGTAAAATGATCGTTAATAAAAGCGGAGGCCCTTATGCCTACGCCAAGGCAGGTTTTGGCGATTTTATCGGGTTTTTGGTTGCCTGGGGCTATTGGATTTCTATTTGGATCACTAATGGGGCCATTGCTATAGCCATTGTGAGCGCCTTGAGCTTCTTTTTCCCGGTACTCAAGGATACGCCAGTATATTCCATAGGGCTCGGTCTAGGTTTCATCTGGTTTTTCACCTGGATCAATTCGTTGGGCATTAAGGAATCTGGTAAAATACAGTTAATTACAACGGTACTCAAATTGTTACCACTATGCTTTGTGATCATCGTAGGTGCCTTCTTTTTCGACCTAGATAATTTCCCTTCTTTTAACGAAACAAACGAAAGTACTTTTACATCGCTGTCCGCAGTGGCGACGCTTACCTTATTTGCTTTTTTAGGCCTAGAAAGTGCAACTATTCCAGCAGAAAATATCGATACCCCTGAGAAAACCATTCCGAAGGCAACCCTGCTGGGGACACTCATTTCCACTCTTGTTTATATTCTAGGCACCGTGGTGTTATTTGGCGTTTTGCCTATGCACGTTTTTGTGGACTCACCCGCACCCTTTGCCGAGGCAGCCAAACTCATGGGAGGTGATTTTGCAGGTTATTTTGTAGCTGCTGGGGCTGCGATCGCGGCTATTGGAGCCTTGAATGGATGGATCTTGATCATGGGACAAATACCCATGGCATCGGCCAAGGATGCGTTGTTTCCTAAAATATTCAGTAGAGAAAATAAAAAAGGGGTCCCCATTGTAGGATTGATTATTGGAAGCGTGCTTTCTTCTATGATTCTGTTAATGAATTACACCGAAGGCCTTGTGAAACAATTCGAATTTATGGTGTTGTTAACTACGCTCTGTTGCCTCGTGCCCTATCTGTTCACCGCAGCTTCCTATGCGTTGGTCAGCATCGAGCGGAAATTTCAATTAAAAAATAAATTCGCCATCATGACACTGGCCTTTTTGGGCTTTTCATACTCCATTTGGGCTATTTATGGATCTGGGAGTGATACCGTATTTTATGGGTTCCTATTATTGTTGTGTGGCGTTCCGTTTTATGTCATTATGAAATGGAACCAAAGAAAAAAATAGATGAAACAAACACATCATTCTGAATATTTAAAATTACAATCGGTTTTTATAAAACCCACTGAACAAGCTTTTGTATCCCACGAACATTTGCAAGCCCAATGGCGGGAGTTGAATTATAGTTCCCAACCGGATTATTCCAAAGCCAGTGAAGAATATCAGATTTTTGAAGGTAGTCTGCGAGGTGCCGAGATAGAAATCTGCCATTTTCCGTTGCATGCCAAAACGGGAATCGATTCTATCTATTGCCGGGATGCGTCTATCGCGACCGATTTTGGAATGATACTCTGCCGCATGGGAAAAAACGGCAGAATATATGAGCCTGAGGCCCAAAAAAGGGCGTATATGGCCTTGAACATCCCTGTTTTAGGTGAAATTAAGTCTCCCGGAACCTTGGAAGGTGGTGATGTGGCGTGGTTAGATGAAAAAACACTGGCTGTGGGACATACCTATCGCACTAATCCGGAAGGAATCTCACAGTTAAAGAGTATGTTGGAACCCCTAGGAATAATAGTTTTGGTAGCAGAGTTGCCCCATTATCGGGGGCCTTCGGATGTCTTTCACCTCATGTCCATTCTTAGTCCGGTAGCCAAAGACCTGGCAGTAATCTATTCTCCCTTAATGCCTATCAAATTTCGAAATCAACTCAAGGAGCTGGGTTTTGCTTTTGTGGAAGTGCCCGACGACGAATTCGAATCGATGGGCTGTAATGTATTAGCCATTGCCCCGAAAAAGTGTTTGATGGTGGAAGGAAATCCAAAAACGCATAGCGCACTATTGGAGGCAGGGTGTGAGGTGATCGTGTATCGCGGGGAAGAGATTAGCGTAAAAGGGGGCGGAGGCCCAACTTGCCTAACACGGCCTATGCTGCGCAGTTTTTAATTACATTTTCAAGTAAAAGTCCTGAACAAGTTCCGTATATTCTTTCGTGTATTTGTGGCGTGTATTTTCTATGGTAAGAGATTCAGAAATTACTACTGTTTTCTGAAAACTAAATTCCATCAGACTTCTTTTTTCTTCGGAAGTAAGGTTGCCCTGAACGCTACAAATGCGCTGTGGATACAATCTGTGCTGTGCCGCTAATGAAATAAAGGCTTCTTCCTCTTTCTTCGGAAGTATAACAGCAAAAACTCCTGCCTCAGAAAGTAAGTGTGCTGCACAAACGATTAAATGTTCGAAAGGCAAGGCGTCGTTAAATCGAGCGGTATCACGGGCCAAATCCTTAGACTTATAGTCTTCAGAATAAAAAGGAGGATTGGAAATAATGAGGTCGTAGTCTTCTTCTATTTCAGAAGCATATTCCTGGATGGAAGCGTGATAGCAAAAAAGGCGATCTCCCCAAGGTGATGATTCAAAATTCTCAACACATTGCACATGGGCTTCGGTGTCAATTTCAACGGCGTCAATGGTAGTCGCCATGCTTCTCTGCGCCAATTGTAAGGCGACAACTCCCGTTCCTGAGCCAATATCGAGCACGCTCATGGGTTTGTGCTTCAACGTGGCCCAAGCGCCCAAGAGAACTCCGTCTGTGCCTATTTTCATCGCACAACGATCCTGGGCGACACTAAATTGCTTGAAATGGAAGGGCTGTGTCATTCTAAGTACAAGTCGATCAATCCCTCTGGTGTTTCCAAAAGAATTGTTTTTCCCTCATGATCTACTTTCTGAATGATATCGTCATTTATTGGAATTAAAACTTCGTTTCCTAAATGATCAATCTCAAACAAGTGCTGAGGTGTGCTATCGTTTACACCCGTTATCTGACCAATAAGACCAAAATTGACGTCATGCGCTTCAAAACCAATAATTTCGTGATAGTAGAATTTATTTCCGCTTAATTTTGGCAAGCGATCCAATGGAAGAAACAATTCGGTTCCTATAAGTGAATTAGCATCTGCCTCGGACTCTATTTCTTCAAATTTTACCCGAAGTAGCGATGATTTGTGTAATGAAAGAGATTCAATAAAAAATGGAATCAAATTTTTGTGTTTTTCCACAAAAACTGATTCCATTTTTAAAAATTCCTCAGGATCGTCTGTATCTAATTTGATAAGTAACTCTCCCTTAAAACTATATTTTTTAACGATTTTGCCAACGAAGAAACAATCCTTCTTTTGCATAACGTAAAGGTTTATTCCTCTTCTTTAGTTGTTTCGACAACTGGTGCCTCAACTTCTTCCGTAGCTGGAGCTTCTTCCGTAGCTTCGACAACTGGTGCCTCAACTTCTTCCGTAGCTGGAGCTTCTTCCGTAGCTTCGACAATTGGTGCCTCAACTTCTTCCGTAGCCGGAGCCTCTTCAGCAACAGCTGCTGGAGCTTCTTCAGTTACTTCTACTTCGGGAGCTGTTTCTTCAACAATTTCTTCAGCTTCTTCTTCGACAACTTCTTCAGCTTCTTCTTCCACAGCTGCAGCGGTACGAGCATCATTTACTGCTTTTTCAGCGGCAAGTGCTTCGGCTTTTGCTACAGAATCTGCATCGGCAAGTTTTCCTCGCTTCGCGTCTACTGAACTAGTTTTCTCTTCAACCCAAGCATTGAATTTTTCTTCAGCTTGCTCTTCAGTCATTGCTCCTTTACGAACACCTTCTGCTAAGTGCTTTTTCAACATAACTCCTTTATAAGAAAGGATACCACGAGCGGTTTCAGTTGGTTGCGCTCCATTTTGAAGCCATTGTACTGAACCATCAATGTCTAAGTTGATTTCTGCAGGATTTACGTTAGGGTTATAAGTACCTAACTTTTCAAGATATTTACCATCTCTTTTTGAACGACTATCAGCCGCCACAATCCAGTAAAAAGGTTTCCCTTTTTTACCGTGTCTTTGTAATCTAATTTTTACTGGCATAGTAATTAATTTTAGGGTTCACGACCCCGATTTATAATTTTTTAAGTGCGCAAAGATACCATTAAATTGAATGAAACGGAGGTAGATTAAACTTTTCTTTTATATTTGTTGTAACCTATAATACCCAAATCTATTATGAAACGAATTATTTTACTACTGTTCGCAGTTGTGATTGCCTTTGCAAGTTGCGAAACTTTGGAAGACAATAGCCCTGGATTTCAAAGTGAAGTGGATAGCATATTCTTCAAAGCGTTAGACATCCGCGGAACACAAAATGACGACGGCTCATTTACCCTACAGGGAATTAGTCAAGGACAAAAAATCACATTAAACATTGAAAAAGGACAACTAGGAAGTTACCCCTTAGGAGGTAGCAGCGTCAGTTCAGCATCCTATGAAGGTCCCGCTGGTGATATTTACACTACGGCTCCCTTTGGAGATGGAAAAATTGAAATTACCGATCGATGCCTCTCCTGTGGTTGGCTTACTGGATCCTTTAGATTCAATGGCAAGCGAAGTGAGAGCGATACGCTTAGTGTAGTCGTGCAAAAGGGATTCTTTTTTGAAGTCAATTTCTTAAATGGAATTGGAGGTATCCCTATTTTTTCGGATGATACTATGATTGCGACAGTTGATGGTGCTAGTTTTGGTGCAAGCGCAGTTATTTCTGAAGTGGATGGTTCTACTTTGATTATTCAAGGCTCCGATGGCGCAAAACTGATTAAAATTGAAGTGCCAGTCGATGCCCTTGCGGGGAATTATTCGATTCCTAGAACAGGTTTTGGTGCGAGTATTACCGTAGATGGAGTTACAACGCTTGCAGATACAGGTTTAATTTCTGTCAATTTCAATGACACTACGACGGGTAATATCCGAATTTTCTTCACTTTTGATGCAGGAGGCATCAGTGTTACCGAAGGGAATACAAGAGTAGATTACTAGTAGAAAAAATATAATTATAGACAAAGCCGGGTTCGTAAGTTCCCGGTTTTTTTTGTTTATAACTGTTATCTATTGTGTAAAACTTTAGTTCGCTTAACGCTCTTGATTGTGTATTTTTACTTCGGAATCATTTGTAGAAACGATTCGGCTCTTAAAGTACACCAACACTCATAAACCAAGACAATGTATCTAATTTTTGATACCGAAACGACGGGGCTTCCCAAACGTTATAACGCACCAGTTAGCGATACCGATAACTGGCCACGCTGTATCCAAATTGCATGGCAGTTGCATGACGATATGGGAAAGGTTATTGAGCATGCCGATTTCCTGATACAGCCTGATGGATTCGATATTCCTTATGACAGTGAACGTATTCACGGTATTTCGACCGATTTAGCCAAACAAAAAGGACTGCCCTTGGCCGATGTGGTAGATCAATTTGTAGCGGTGCTTGGTAAAGCGAAATTTGTCGTCGGGCAGAATGTTGGATTTGACCTGAACATTATGGGCTGTGAGCTTTATCGTTTAGGCATCGACGATCCCATGCCTCAAATGAAAGTCTTGGATACCTGTACCGAAACTACAGCAGCACTTTGCGAATTGCCTGGTGGTCGTTACGGAAAGTTCAAACTTCCAACGCTTACCGAATTACACCAATTTTTATTTGGCCAGGCGTTTAATGAAGCGCACAATGCAACAGCCGATGTAGAAGCGACCACGCGTTGCTTTTTTGAATTAATTCGGAAAGAAAATTTTACGCTGGAAGAACTGGATGTCCAGCCAGATTATTTAGAGAATTTCTCCAAGGAGAATCCGCAAACTATTGAGCTCATTGGTCTCAAACATATCAATCTTAAGAAGGCGTCTGAAAAGATTCGAAAGGAACTAGAAGCCTTAGTGGAGACCGAGGAGATTTCTTCCGAAGAAATACAAGAAAATATTGCCACCCTCGAGGAAACGGCCTTTGCACATTTGCACAATCACTCTCAGTTTTCTATTCTTCAGTCTACTTCATCTACCAAAGACCTCGTGGAAGCTGCGGTTGCGAACAATATGCCCGCTGTCGCCCTAACAGATAGTGGTAATATGATGGGTGCCTTTCATTTTACTCGATCGGTGAATGATTATAACAAATCTCAGTTGCAAAATTATGAAGCGGCATTAAAGGCTTACGAAGAAATAGATGATGGTGCGACCGATTTCGAAGGTGAGGTTCCAGAAGAACCAGTCAAGCCTAAAGAATTAAAAGCGGTGGTAGGTTGTGAATTCTTTGTCTGTGAGGATCATACCAACAAATCGCAGAAAGACAACGGATACCAGATGGTGTTGTTGGCTAAAAATAAAAAGGGTTATCACAACTTGGTGAAAATGGCCTCTCTGGCCTATACAGACGGATTTTATTATTTGCCGAGAATTGACAAAAAAGTCATAGAACAATACAAAGAAGATGTGATTGTGCTCACGGGTGGGCTCTATGGTGAAATCGCCTCGAAGATTTTGAATATTGGGGAAAAGCAGGCTGAAGAATCACTATTGTGGTGGAAAGAACAGTTTGGTCCCGATTTGTATATCGAAATCATGCGCCACGATCAGGAGGACGAACGCCGAGTAAATTCGGTGTTGATTGAGTTTTCGAAAAAGCACGATATTAAATTAGTAGCTTGTAATAACACCTATTACATCGATAAGGAAAACGCCAACGCGCACGATATTTTACTCTGTGTTAAGGATGGTGAAAAACAGGCAACGCCTATTGGACGTGGTCGCGGATATCGTTACGGTCTTCCCAATGAGGAATATTATTTCAAGTCGCAAGCCGAAATGAAAACCCTCTTCAAAGACCTCCCTCAGGCTATTAGTAGTATTTCTGAAATTGTCGATAAAATTGAATCCTTTAGTCTGGCTCGAGAAGTACTGCTGCCTAAATTCGATATTCCAGAAGCTTTCAAAGTGGAGGAAGATGTTGCCGATGGAGGGAAAAGAGGAGAAAATAATTATCTGAAGCACCTCACTTTCGAAGGAGCTAAGAAACGATATGGTGACATCACGAACGAAATAAAAGATCGCCTGGACTTTGAGTTGGAAGTCATCGAAAAAACGGGATATCCGGGTTATTTTTTAATTACCGAAGATTTTATTCGCGAGGCAAGAAACATGGATGTTTCGGTAGGACCTGGAAGGGGTTCTGCAGCGGGATCGGTGGTGGCCTATTGTCTTTGGATTACCAATATTGATCCTATCAAGTACGATCTGCTTTTTGAGCGTTTCTTGAATCCGGATCGTGTGAGCATGCCCGATATCGATATTGATTTCGATGATGAAGGACGAAGTAAAGTAATGGATTATGTAATTCAGAAATATGGATCGAATCAGGTAGCACAAATTATTACCTACGGAACCATGGCGGCCAAGTCGTCCATTCGTGATACGGCCCGTGTATTGGATTTACCCTTGAATGATGCAGACCGAATTGCGAAGCTCATTCCGAACATGACCAAACTGAATAAAATATTCGGGATGGATGCTAAAACCTTGAGGACCAAATTCCGAAGTGATGAATTACCCAAGGTAAATGAGCTCTTAAATTTATCGGAAGGGTCCGATTTGGAAGCCCAAACCATCAATCAAGCGAAAATCTTGGAAGGTTCGGTGCGGAATACCGGGATTCACGCATGTGGGGTGATCATTACTCCAAGCGATATCACCAATTTTGTTCCTATTGCTACTGCCAAAGACAGTGATCTGTATGTGACTCAGTTTGATAACTCGGTCGTAGAAAGTGCTGGCCTGTTGAAAATGGACTTTTTGGGACTCAAAACCTTGACGTTAATAAAGGATACGGTCAAAATTGTAAAGCACAAGCATAACGTCGACTTGGATCCGGACAATTTTCCGCTTGACGATGAGAAAACCTACGAATTATTCCAACGTGGAGATACGGTAGGGATATTTCAGTATGAATCGGCTGGGATGCAGAAGCACATGAAGGATTTAAAGCCAACTGTGTTTGCCGATTTAATTGCCATGAACGCCCTGTACCGACCGGGGCCTATGGAATATATTCCGAGTTTTATTAGAAGAAAACACGGGGACGAAGAAATAGAATATGACCTCCCTGCTATGGAGGAATATTTAAAGGAAACCTACGGAATTACGGTCTACCAAGAGCAAGTAATGCTACTCTCCCAAAAATTGGCTGACTTTACCAAAGGTGAAGCCGATGTATTGCGTAAAGCAATGGGGAAGAAGCAGAAGGCCGTACTGGATAAAATGAAGCCGAAGTTCATTGAACAGGCTGGAGCCAAGGGTCATGATGTTGAGAAATTAGAAAAAATTTGGAAGGATTGGGAAGCTTTCGCGAGTTATGCTTTTAATAAATCGCACTCGACGTGTTATGCATGGATTGCTTACCAAACTGCCTATTTGAAAGCCCATTATCCTGCCGAATATATGGCTGCGGTATTGAGTAATAATATGAGCGATATCAAGCAGGTAACCTTCTTTATGGAAGAGTGCAAGCGGATGGGCTTAGAAGTGTTGGGGCCGGATGTCAATGAATCTTTCTACAAATTTACTGTGAACGATCGAGGCGCGGTTCGCTTCGGAATGGGTGCCATCAAGGGTGTTGGCGGAAATGCCGTAGCAACTATTGTGGAGCACCGAGCAGACGGAAAATACAAAAGCATATTTGATCTCTCCAAGCGTATTGACTTACGAGCAGCCAACAAAAAGGCTTTTGAAAATTTAGTGTTAGCCGGTGGTTTTGATAGTTTCGATACGCACCGAGCTCAGTATATGCATGATGTTGGTGATGGCGTATTGTTTTTTGAAAAAGTGTTGCGTTATGCGGCCAAATATCAGGAATCACAGAATTCGTCTCAGGTGAGTTTGTTTGGTGATGCTAGTGAGGTTCAAATCGCAGAGCCTGAAGTGCCTCCTTGTGAAGAGTGGGGGACTATGAAAAAGCTGAAGCAGGAGAAAGAAGTAGTGGGTGTATATATTTCGGGGCATCCCTTGGACGATTTTAAGACGGAAATCGATAATTTCTGTAATGTAAAGGTGTCCGATTTCTATGAAATGGAGCGGTTTATAAATCGCGAAGTCTGTTTTGGCGGCGTGGTGAGCGATGTACAGCATAGAGAAAGCAAAGCAGGAAAAGGCTGGGCCATTTTTACGGTAGAAGATTATACCGATAGTTTTGATTTTAAGATTTTTGGAGAAGACTATTTAAAGTGGCGTCACTTTTTGGTTCCTAATTCTTTTGTGTATGCAAGAGTGTTTGTAAAAGAAGGATGGACCAATCGCGAAACCGGAAAGAAGAGTGATCCAAGAATGCAATACAACCATTTCGCCATGTTGCACGACGTGATGGGCAACCAAGCCAAGAAGTTGACCATTCATATGCCCATTGAGCAACTGCAGGAACATAGAATTAATTTATTGAAGGAAGTCTTAAATGCTCATAAAGGGGAATCCCAATTGCATTTTACGATGTACGATGTAGAAGACAAGGTAAAACTGAATATGCCTAGCCGGAAGCAAAAAGTTGCGATTAGCAAGGAATTGTTGGATGAACTGAAAGAGAAGGAGATTGTTTATAAGTTGAATTAGCCGGAGTTATATTAAATTATATTTTTTACTAGGAGGGAATAATAAATCCAAACTATTAGGTTTTATTTTGAATATTGGTCCTTTTTCAGCAACCCTGCCTTTAGCATTTCTTTTTATTAAATGGTCCAAAGTAATTACTCCTTGGTCTAATAAAATATCAAATTGAGACACAATAGGTTTTCTTGTATGTTCAACCTGTTTATACTGAAAATACTCTTTTCCATCCTCACGAACTGTATCAGCAGAAACCCAAAAGGTTTCTTTATGTTTTTCTAGTAATCTGTTATGCAGTTTCTCTAAAGTCCAGACTGCAAAATCGTCTATTACCTTATCATCTGAGTTTTCAATAAGTTGATTTAAATCTGACTTAACTTTTAATGATAAGCCTTGGGAATTAGTTGTTATTGCTGAAACAGTGCAGTACAATTTAAAATCTTCTTCCCTCCAATAACCAAAAGCATCTAATATTTCCGCAGAACTTTTAAATTTACTTAATTTCCAATTTGGAACTTGCGCAAACAAATTTTTTCTATTGCCTTTATTACTTCTAAAAGATTTTAGTTCAATTCCTTTATAGTCAGGTAGTTTTGAAGAATTAATATCAATACCTAAGGCGGCTTCTAATGTTCTTCCAACCGAAGTGTCTGCATCGACTAAAGATAATATTGGGCCGCCCTTAGCAAGGTCAATTAACAAATTTAATAGTTCCTTTGAGACTTCATTTTCAACAGAACTAATCTCTTCTATTAATTCCTTTAACGGATTTGGGGAAGAGGAATCTATTAATTGCTCTATTGGTAACTGTGTTAAATTGAGCACGTGTAATTTGCGTTCAAAACCAATTAAAGCCAAAATGTCATTCGGATTGGAATGTTTTGTTAGGCCAGTAAACCATATTCTCGGATCTCCTTTTTTTGTTTTTGGTCTATATAATGAACCTTTAGACTTATTTGCTTGATCATTTTCATAAATAAGTGCGTCCACCATAATTTTACTTTCAGGACCTTGAGCTTGCAAATTATAATCATGAAAATTGTTCTTCCGTAGATAATTTCTAACTGTTCCTGTTGCATCCATTATGGATTTCTTAAGTCCAGTTTCAGTAGGTTCGAGTAGAGTTAATGAGACAGAATTTTCAGTTAGAACTTTAAGCTTAGCTTCTTCTTGATAAGTAAGTATTCTCATTCGATATTTTTCAATATTTCTGTTGCAACTGCTCTAGCCATAAGTGGCGGTACAGCATTGCCAACTAATGTGTATTGAGGTAATTCAGTTTTTCTATTATTTCCGCCGGTGGAACGTTTTCCTTGAAAAACAAATGAATCGTCAAATGATTGTAACCTTGCCATTTCTCGAACAGTTAAAGCCCTGGGAGAATTATAGTGTATATAATCATCTGGAATAGTCATAACTGTTGGACTTTGACCTTCTGGCTTTAATACATTATAGTTTCTTTTCTTAGAAGATAGTCCGCATTTATTCAGTTTTGTTTGTGCTTTTTTATAATCACCTTCTTTTAAAATAATATCAAGACGTTTAATTACATCTTCGCCTTGATTACTTGTTTTATGGTTATTAAGTACATCATAAACTTTTTCTCCTTTATGAAGGGCCTCTATACTTTTTACATAGAAAGGTTTTGATGCATTTTTAAACCTGCCATTTAATCGACCAAATTTACTCCATTCCGCAAATGATTTACCTTTTGTCTTTAAGGGCTTTCCGTCTATTGATCGTGTCTTTAAAAGACTTTTCATTTCTTTAGCAGTTCCGTTATATTGTTTATTGATATCAACTAATTGATAATGATGCGCCTCTTGATTGTTGCCAATGAAATCTAAATCATATAAAGCTTCAAACACAGAAACTTTTTCTTCTTTTAAAACTGTTGCAGGAATTTCAGATATAAATTTTTGGTCTTTTCTGCATCCTATAAATAAAACTCTTTCTCTATTTTGAGGAACACCATAATTTGATGAATTGGCCACAAATGGGGCTTCTATTTTATAAAGCCTTATGTCACCGATAATTTTATCTAATTCATCATTTTGATTATTATTACAATAATCACGAGTCATTGTGAAGCAATCATCAATGTTTAGCACGTAAATTTTTAAGGCTTGGACAATGTCATTACAAGATTTTTTAAAATCCTTGCCTATATTTAATCTGCTAAATGCTTCTTCTATCTTATTAATTATCTCATTGGAGTCTATATCGGTTAGAAAATGAGTAAAAGAATCAGCAAAATAGTCGTTATCAATGTTGCAAAAGTCTTTCTCACGTATAATATCTCGCTTTAATTTCCCCCATTCTTTATTTCTGATTAACAAATTAAACCCATGTCTAATTGTGCTAATTCTTTCGTCAGTTTTGCTCGTTCTATAATCTGCAATATCAGGCGTTAATTTCCTGAACTTAGAATCAATGGTTTTTATATAAGCCTCTTTTGCTTCTTCTGCTTTTAAATCAGTGAACTGCTCCATTTTAATCCTCTTAATCAAACAATCTAAAAGAAAATCATTCTCTTTATTAGTTTTCCTTAAAGACTTTACGAAAGTTGTTAATCTTGGAATCTCTTTAATATCAACGATGGAATTAATTTCTTTGATGATTAGGTCTTTTATTTTGCCTTTTTCTTTTGTTAGAATTCCTTTAACATTCTCCATTACAAAGTATTTCGGCTGGAGAACTTTAATTACTTCTAAATAATGAGAAAATAAATCGTCCTTTTTGTCGAATTTTTTTCTTTTCCCAGCTAAACTAAAACTCTGACAAGGAGGTCCGCCGCAAACTACGTCAACTTTTTTGCCTTTGGTTTTCGATAATAAATTGTCTAAAAAATCAGGTTCCGTAATATCTTGACATAAAAAGTCAGTATCTAAACCCAATTGATGATTGTACCGCACAATATGAGTTAATTCAGAATTTTCATTAATGTCATTGGCGACGAGGAAATCAAAGAATTTATTATTGTGTTCCGCTTGAATAAAACCCTCGCTAAACCCACCAGCTCCGGCAAATAAATCTACAAAGGTGAAAGGTTTGCCATAGAGCGACAGTTGCTCTCTAACTATATTTACATTGTGGTCTTCTTTATAGGCTTTTACAAAGTCTGTGAGTTTTGACTTTATCTCTTTATTGGTATAACTCTTTTTATAAGAATTGTTGAATAAATCATCTGCGCGATCTTTCAAATAACTTAGATAATGATTTATTTCAGTTGCTCTAGGAGCCATTTCTTTTACAAGTTGACTGTCTTTGTCATAATCGTCTGGCTTCACTTTTTCTCCGGTAGAAAGTTTTACTTGTTCAGAATTACAGTTAATTCTTAAATGTATTGGAGCAAATCCTTTTTTATTAGATTTATCGAGATAGAAATTTATTGTAGCCATAACTATATTGCGGACGTTTTTACGGACACGGACAAAATTACGGACACAAAAGATAATAACCAATTTTAATTTGAGTTTTAATTTTTGTAAAACTAACCTTGTAAAACTAAATTTTATTGATTCATTGTTTTGAATTGGCCGAGTAATCGGGCAGGGATTGCAGTGAAAATCCCACAGCCACGTTGCTTTAGAGCGTGGCGAGGAATTACAACGTAAAGCCCGGTGCGAAGCACCCTTCGTAGCTTTACGGCCTTCGTAGCCACTTCGGCGCAGTAGGCCAGCGTAGGAGGGAGCTTAGGAGCCCGCCAAATACAGAAGGACGAACTGCCCTCGACTTATAAAAATCTCCAATAGCTGCATCATCCGAACTGATACTTCTGCTGTAAGCTTTGGAATAAAAATTGACTACTTTTGTATAACATTTAAAATTTAATAAAATGGCTTTAGAAATAACAGACGCAACTTTTGAAGAAACTGTACTGAAAAGTGACAAACCAGTTATGGTTGACTTTTGGGCTGCATGGTGTGGACCTTGCCGAATGGTAGGACCCATCATTGATGAAATTAGTAACGATTATGACGGAAGAGCGGTTGTTGGAAAGGTAGATGTTGATGCAAATCAGGAATTTGCCGCCAAATTTGGAGTGAGAAATATTCCAACCGTTTTGATATTTGATAAGGGCGAATTGGTAGGACGTCAAGTAGGAGTTGCTCCTAAAACGACCTATGCAGAGGCTTTGGATGGACTTTTGTAAGACAATCCTTTACTAGCATTTTCTGAGGAAACTCCTTGGGAATCGTTTACAAATAAATTAAAGTTAAAGGGGCTCTCATATGAGAGCCTTTTCTTATTTTAGTAGCATCTCTAAAAACAACAATTGAGAATGGAAAAAAAACAAAAAGCACAGGATAAAATTGACAATCAACATTTGGAGACTCGCACGATTTTTTTGTGGGGAATGGTGGATGATAGAAGCGCGCGCCACGTAGTAGACCGCTTGATGTATTTGGATTCGATAAGTAACGATGAGATTAAGTTTTATATCAATAGTCCAGGAGGATATGTGACTTCAGGATTTTCAATTTACGATACGATTAAGGCCATCAAAAGTCCCGTGTCTACTATTTGCACCGGATTGGCTGCGTCTATGGGAAGTTTATTGCTTTCTGCAGGTGAAAAAGGTCGAAGATTTATACAACCACATGCACGGGTAATGATTCATCAACCTAGTGGTGGCACTCGTGGTCAGGCTAGTGACATCGAAATTACCGCAAAAGAGATTGTCAAAACCAAGGAGTTAAGTGCTAAGATTTTAGCGGATAACTGTGGTCAGGATTATGACAAAGTGATGAAGGATTTTAACCGAGATCACTGGATGAGCGCCGAGGAAAGTGTGGACTACGGGATCGTGGACGGAGTAGCATAATATATAGGTGATTTACGATATATTGGATATCAAAACTCGTACACAAATATTGTAAATCGTAAATCGCAAGATGAATATTGAAAAAGAAATAAACGAGATTACCGGGTTTAAGAATCTGGAGTTACTCGCTACCCAGGTAGTAGAGGGGTTTATTTCAGGTATGCATAAGAGTCCGTTTCATGGTTTTTCTGCGGAATTTGCCGAGCATAAGATTTATAATAATGGCGAGAGCACCAAGCACATTGATTG
>Ga0256847_1000315_pt1 | contig 32417 bp, 36 predicted proteins | sample TeddybearmetaG_FD_189099 | JGI IMG/M metagenome (GOLD analysis project Ga0256847, IMG submission 189099) | Hydrothermal vent microbial communities from East Pacific Rise, Pacific Ocean - Teddybear | ecosystem: Environmental > Aquatic > Marine > Hydrothermal vents | place: Pacific Ocean: East...
TTATATTACAAAATATAGTTATGGTAAGTTAGAAACCTTTAATTTGTTAATACCTCGGTTTTATGGAGGCAGAAGTACTGAAAATTTAGGAAAGGATTCTGAAACCTATCAATTTTTAAAAGACAAAATAGGTAGAACTCAAGCTAAAAATTTCGCAGAAAATGTGCCTACCTATTGGGGTACACAACCTGGTGTTAGTGGTCCCGCTTATATTGGAGCTGTTCTTATATTTTTATTTGTTTTAGGCTTGTTTTTAGTGAAGGGGAAGCTAAAAAAATGGTTGTTGGCAGCTACTATTTTTTCTATTTTATTGAGTTGGGGTAAGAATTTCCCTATATTGACTAACTTTTTTATTGATTATGTGCCTTTATACAATAAGTTCAGAGCCGTTTCCTCTTTTCAAGTGATTGCAGAATTGGCTGTGCCCATATTATCGATATTGGCGCTAAATCAATTTTTAAATAATGATAAAGAAGAGGATGAAAATAATTTAAAGTATTTGAAATATACATTATACGGAGTAGGAGGTATCACATTATTATTTACATTATTTGGCACTAGTTTATTCAGCTTTGAAAGTTTACGAGATGCTGGTTGGGAACAACAATTATCGGGAGTTACTGAAGCTTTTATTGTTGATAGAAAATCTATTTTCTTTAAAGATAGTTTACGTTCATTGCTGCTGGTGGTACTTTCAGGCGGATTGTTATGGGCATTTTTAAAGAAAAAAATAAATCAAAATGTAACCATAATTGCATTTACTGTGTTAATTTTATTTGATTTGGTTGGTGTAGATAAACGCTATGTAAATGCAGATGATTTTGTGTCAAAAAGACAAGAAGAAAAACCATTTCAAGCTTCAGTAATAGATAAAGAAATAATAAAAGACAAATCATATTATAGAGTGATTAATTTCATGGTAGACCCTTTGAATGATGGAAGCACATCGTATTTTCATAATTCTATCGGAGGGTATCATGCAGCAAAGCCAAGACGTTACCAAGAATTATTTGAACATCAAATTGCTAAGAATAATTTTGAAGTATTAAATATGCTCAATACTAAGTATATTATTTTTCCCGATAATCAAGGAGTAGCACGTTTACAAGAGAACACTGAAGCAAATGGAAATGCATGGTTTGTAAACCAAGTAGAATTTGTCAATACTGCTGATGCCGAGATAAAAGGATTGGATAGTTTAAATACCAAACAAAAGGTTATTATAAATGCATCGTTTAAAAATAAATTGACTAACACATCTTTTGAAATAGATAGTTTAGCTTCAATCAGACTGATTTCTTATCAAGCTAATGAAATCAAATATAAGAGTAATACAACAAAAAATCAGTTGGCTGTATTTTCAGAAATGTATTATAAAAATGGTTGGAATACTTATGTTGATGGGCAATTAACACCACATTTTAGAGCTAATTATGTATTGAGGGCAATGATTGTCCCTCCAGGGAAGCATGAGATTGTTTTTAAGTTTGAACCCATTATTATAAAAAAAGGATCAGTAATTACATTAAGCTCTTATGCTTTATTGTTATTGATTCCTTTAGGGTGGTTTTTTATTGAAAATAAAAAAAAGAATAAACATGCAGAATAAGACGCTACAAAAAAGATACAATCATACCATTGAATTTTTAAAGAAAACACTACCGGCTCCTGCAACTATTTTAGATTTAGGTACCCGCAATGCATTTAGTGAGATTATGGAGCAAAATGGTTATACGGTGTATAATACAGAAGGTGAAGACTTAGATTTGTTACCTGAAACTGTTAAAAAATACGATGTTGATGCGGTTACGGCTTTTGAAATTTTTGAACACTTACTAGCCCCACTTAATGTTTTAAGAACCATAGAAACTCCAAAATTAATAGCTACTATTCCGTTGGACTTGTGGTTTGCAACAGCATATAGAAGTAAAACTGATGAATGGGATAGACATTATCATGAATTTGAAGATTGGCAATTTGATTGGCTTCTGGAAAAATCTGGATGGAATATAAGAAATACGGAAAAATGGACAAGCCCAATTAATCAAATAGGTTTTAGACCCATTTTGCGAAAATATATTCCAAGATATTATGCTGTTTATGCTGAAAAGAAATAGACTATGAGTGGTTATATCTGTATGATAGTTGATGGTTCTTACCCTAATGATATCAGAGTTAGAAAAGAGGCAGAAACGTTGGTGGAAAATGGTAAAAAAGTGTTGGTTGTTTGTCCTGCAAAAGTAGATGATATCAAGGAGGAAATAATTAACGATGTTTTAGTTTATAGAATTGGTAAAAATTACACTCATTTTAAAAAAGGTATTTTCGATATTGTAGAAAGTGTTTTTAATGTGAATCCCTTTTTTTATTCGGGATTGAAAGAAGTTTTTAAAAAATATACGATTGATTTTTTACATGTGCATGATCTTCCCTTGGCAGGGACAGGTTACTTGTTTAAAACGAAAGTTAAGAAGAAATTAATTTTAGACTTACATGAAAACTATCCTGATGCTTTAAAAACATGGTTTTTATGGAAAAAGAATCCTTTAATACGTTTGAAGAATTTTATTTTTATGAATCCCGCTTGGTGGTCAAAAAAAGAAAAAAAATATTGTAAAAAGTATGACAAAATAATTTGTGTAGTTGAAGAAATGAGAGATAGATTGATTTTAGAGTTTCAGACAGATGTAAATAGGTTATTGGTTATTAGAAACTGTGAAAAAAAATCTTTTCAAAATACGTTTGATGAAAATAAGAGTCAGAATTTATTTAAAAAGGATGTTTTTTCAATAACATATGTTGGAGGGTTTGGTCCACATAGAGGGCTGGATACTGCAATAAAAGGTATGCCGAAGATTATTGAAACGATACCAAATGCTAAATTGTTTTTAGTTGGTAAAGGGAGTGCTGATATTGAAAGTAAATTGAGAGAGATAGTAAGAGAAAATAGGGTTGAAAATGACGTGCATTTTGTTGGTTATAGGCCATTCAAAGAAGTGTCGGCAATAATGAGTAATTCAAACCTAAATATCATACCCCATAATAGAGATGGTCAAACAGATTGTGGTTTGCCGCATAAATTTTTTCAAATTATGATGAGTAGAAGTTTATTGCTGGTAAGTTCTTGTAAGCCCTTAAAGAGAATTGTTGAAATGTATGATGCGGGAATAGTTTTTGAAGCTGATAGCTCACAAGATTTTGCTGCTAAAGTAATTGATGCTTTTCATAATTACAAAAGCTATGATTACAAAACTGAAAACGCATATAAAGCGGTGCTGGAAAAAGGTGAAAATTGGGAAACCGAAGGTTTAAAATTAATTCAATTATATGATACCATAACGGGTTGAAAGTATTGATTATAACATATTATTGGCCACCATCTGGTGGATCTGGTGTACAACGCTGGTTAAAGTTTGTAAAGTATTTACAGGAATATGAGATTGAACCAGTTGTATATACTGTTGATAAACCTAATTATGCAATTACTGATAAAACGTTATTAAAAGAAGTACCTGATTCTATTGAAATTTTAAAACAACCCATTAAAGAACCGAATAATTTACTATCAATTTTTGGTAATAAAAAGAAACAAACAAGCGCGGGCTTTTTAGATGCAAACCCCTCTTTTTTTGGAAAAATAATACAATACATCAGAGCCAATTTTTTTATACCAGATGCCCGTAAATATTGGATAAAACCATCTGTTAAATTTTTGTCAGAGTATCTTTCTAAAAATAAAATTGATATAGTAATTACTACAGGACCGCCTCATAGTTTACACTTAATAGGCTTACAGCTAAAACAAAAATTAGGTATAAAATGGATAGCTGATTTTCGAGATCCTTGGACAGCCATTGATTATTTTCATCAGTTACCTTTAACAAAAAAAACTATTCAAAAACACCACCAATTAGAAGAAAATGTTGTTCGCAGTGCAGATTGTGTCCTAGTAGTTGGTAACGTTATGAAAAAGAACTACTTAAAATTCAATAGAAACATCGTAGTGATTACCAATGGTTTTGATACCGTTGAAAACAACTCGAAAGTTGAATTAAACTCCAAATTTACTATGGTGCATATTGGAATGATGAATGCCGATAGAAACTCGAAAACACTTTGGAAAGTAGTGTCTGAATTGTTGAAGGAAAATGAAATGTTTGCCAAAGATTTCCAGTTGAAATTAGTTGGTAAACTAGCAGATGAAGTGATAGAAAGCATCCAAAAGTATAAGCTGACTTCAATTGTAGAGGTAGTTGATTATTTACCACATCAAGAGGTAATTACTTTTCAAAAAAGTGCTCAGGTTTTATTATTAGTAGTTAATAAAGTTCCCAATGCTAAAGGGATTATTACGGGTAAAATATTTGAATACTTACAAGCAAAACGTCCAATTTTAGCAATTGCACCTGTTGACGGCGATTTGGCTACTATCATCAACACAACCGATTCTGGCACAGTTATAGATTTTGAAGATGAAGAAACTTTAAAAAAGACTATCTTAGAACTGTATTATGCATATAAAAATCATAATTTAATAAGTAATTCTAAAAATATTGAGCAATACCATCGAAAACATTTAACAAGCCAATTATCTGAAATTATTAAAAAATTATAGCTAAGTGAAAAAAATTGTAACCATATTGGGTGCGAGACCTCAATTTGTAAAAGCAGCTGTATTGAGTAGAGTTATAGCGAATCATAATGAGATAGAAGAAGTCATTGTACATACAGGGCAGCATTTTGACGCAAATATGAGTACTATTTTCTTTCTGGAGATGGAAATTCCTAAGCCAAAATATAATTTAGATATTAATGGATTAGGTCATGGCGCTATGACTGGACAAATGCTAGAGAAAATAGAAGAAGTATTAATAGAAGAAGAGCCACAAGCCGTAGTAATTTATGGAGATACAAATTCAACCATTGCTGGTGCATTAGCAGCAAAAAAATTGGATATAAAAGTGGTCCATATTGAGGCAGGATTAAGATCCTATAATATGAAGATGCCGGAAGAAGTCAACAGAATTTTAACAGATAGAATTTCTGATTTGTTATTATGTCCTACAGATACTGCTATTCATAACTTATCTAAAGAAGGTTTTTCTAATTTTAATACCAAGATAGTTAAGTGTGGAGATATTATGAAAGATGCTGTTGAATTTTATAGTAAAACAGCAGCAATAAAATCATCTGTAATAGAAGAGTTATGTTTGAAGAGCAATGAGTTTGTATTGGCAACGATACACCGTCAAGAGAATACAGATAATATAGTAAGACTAAAATCTATTTTTGAAGGATTAGAACAAATTAACAAACGCTATAAAGTAATTTTACCACTACATCCGCGTACACGAAAAATATTAGAGAAGCATCGGTTAAAATACGATATTACATTAACAGATCCTGTTGGTTATTTTGATATGTTACAATTATTGAAATATTGTAAAATGGTTGTGACGGATAGCGGGGGACTTCAAAAAGAAGCATTTTTCAAAAAGAAACATTGTATAATTACACGCGATGAAACAGAATGGATTGAGTTAGTTGAAAATAAATTTGCCAATATTGTTGGTGCTGATACTGATAAAATGATGAAGGCTTTTTATAATTTTGAAAATAGTACTGCTGATTTTTCTATGAACCTTTATGGGAATAAAGTAGGCGAGAAAGTATATACTGAAATTATTGATTTAATAGACCAAAACTAATGACACTACCAAAATTTCTATTAGGAGACAATACAGATTTTCCGGATGATATTTTTATTATACATACAGAATATCCTCAGTTTATTATTAATTTAGTTAATGATGATATTGAGTGGTTGGAAGAAATTCAAGCCAATAATGAAACTGAACTAACCAATGAAGTGAATGACTTGATAGAACAGGCTTCAAATTTTTACGATAAAGAAATGGAACAATACGGGAATGAATAAAAAAAGAGGCTGTCTAAAAAGTTACTTTTTAGGCAGCCTCTTTATCTTTTAAAAGGAAGTTACAAACCGCCTTTTAATTCATCTTGCCATTTTTTAAGTTTATCCCACTTGCCCTCTGCAGCCATTTTTGCCTGATTAGCCCAAGTTTTAGGGTTGTGTACTCTATAGCGTGGTCCTGCATCGTCTAATATTTTTTGAAGCCTACTTATAATAGCTTCTGAAAGTTGTTTAAAACTCCAAATACCATCATCATTTAATAAGCCTTTTATTTTAGGACCTATACCTTCAACTTTAGTCAAATCGTCTTTGACAGAATCGTCAACTTTAGCAGCAGCAAATGAAGCGACAGTTGCCGCAGCCGCAGCGGCTAATTTGCTTTTTTCTTTGCGACATGCATCTAACTCGCTTTCTAAACCTTTAATTTTTGCAGTATAGTCAGTAGTGTCTCCACTTCCTCCAAAAAGTTGTTTTAATAACCAGCCTAATATTAGACCAATTATAAATGCGCCTAATAACCACAAGAACCATGGCCAAAATAAGTCCGATCCGTCACATGCTGTTGTATTTATTTGTAATAATAACATAATCTTATTTTTTATTTTAATTAGTACTTTATTTTATTTCTAATTCTACTCTCCTATTTTTTTGCCTTCCTTCTTCAGTATCATTAGTGTCAATAGGTTGAGTCTGTCCTTCAGAACTCACGCTAATTCTATTAGCATCAACACCTATATTAACGAGTAAATTTTTCATTGCAAGCGCTCTTTGCATACCTAAATCCTTATTAAAAGAAGGATTCCCTATATTGTCTGTATGCCCAGTTAATGTAACCGTTTTATCGTTTCCTTTAAGAGCTTTGGCAACGTTTGACAAGTAGTTGTTAATGTTTGCGTTATCTATCTTTTTTGTTGAATTGTATAGGAAATAAATCAATGACTTATTGTCAATTTCTTGAATATTTTCGTTTCTGACTTTCCAATTTAAAATAGTACCTCCAAAAGATGTTGTTCTGGCATCTTCTAAAAAATTTACCAGTTTAGTATCAATCTCCATTTTGTCAGCAGGAATAGAGTCTAGCAATAATTGCCTTACAGCATCGGCTCTAGCTAATCCCAAATTTTCAAAAGTAGTATTGTTAATTTCATCGGAAAAATAAGGACCGACGATTCGTAGAATCTTACCATTAGCAAAACCTGATAATATTTCGTTTTTCTTTTCTGGCCAAAGATCATTAATTATGGGCTTTTCAGAGTTCCAATCAAACACCAAAGGACCATGTTTTAAAGTTTTTGGTGCGATTTTTTCCTTTTCTTCAACATTGGTTGTATCATCACAACAAATGATGTTTTCTTTATACCAGTTCCAGCTAAACCAAGCTAAAAGTATAAATAATAGAAAAAGAAAAAGAGCTAAAATTTTCTTCATTTAAAATAAGTGTTTAGTTAATTAAATAGTTTTTGTTGTGTTAAATTTAAGAAAATAAATTTACTTTAAGATTTTAATGAATTAATTTTTAGATAATTAGCTATTTTTTTTTGCAGATTTAACCAATTCTAATTGATTGGTGTTAACTTTAGTGATAAACAATCCGTAGTTAACCGTAGCTATATTTTTTTCAATTTTATCTATGGTACCAACTGCTCTACCATCAAATAAACGTACACTATCATTCAAACTAAATATATAATTTGGTTTGGTTTTAGCAATCTTTTTTTCTACTACCTTTTTCTTTTGTCTTATTTTTTTAACTGCTACTAGCACTTCTTTCTTAACAGCTTCAAGTTTTTTTTCGGTTGCTACTTTTTCAATTTTTTGTTGCTTTTTTACTGCTTTTGACGTTGTAGTTGTTTTATGCTTTTTAGCGTGCTTACTTTTTTCAATAAGCATCCATTTTGTAAAATCGGCTAACAACTTTTTCTTGTTATTGGTTTGAAAATAGCTATTAGAGAGTTCGTTTATTTTCCTGCCCATAGATAACATTTTTTGATTGTTATCATATAACTCTTGGAAGCTTTCTAATTTTTCTTGAATTTTTAATTCTTTTTCCGATAAATTTTCAGAATGTTGCTTTGCTTTATTTTGTTCACTTTCAAGATTTTTAGATGTTTTTTGAAGTTTATTACGTTCTTTTTGAAGTTTAAATATTGTTTTGTCTAATCGTATCTTTCCGCGTTCAACTTTCTTTTTTGCGCGATTGATAATGCTAAACGGAATGCCATTTTTTTGAGCAACTTCAAACGTAAAAGAACTTCCTGCTTGACCAATAAACAATTTAAATAATGGTTCTAATGTTTTTTCATCAAATTGCATATTGGCGTTGGTAACATTTCCCAATTCGTCCGCTAAGACTTTTAAGTTAGAATAATGCGTAGTTATAATACCAAAAGCGTTTTTACTGTAAAACTCTTCTAAGAATATTTCTGCTAAGGCCCCACCAAGTTCAGGGTCACTACCTGTACCAAATTCATCAATTAAAAACAACGTACTTTCATTGCATTTTCGTAAGAAATTTCGCATATTTTTTAAGCGATAACTATAGGTACTTAATTGATTTTCAATAGATTGATTATCTCCAATATCTGTAAGGATAGTTTCAAAAAAATAGACTTCACTACATTCATGAACCGGAATTAAAATTCCGCTTTGAATCATTACTTGTAATAAACCTATGGTTTTAAGTGTGATACTTTTACCACCAGCGTTAGGCCCTGAAATAACAATAATTTGTTGCTGTTGGTTTAGCTCCAACGTTTGTGGTACTGTAGCAATATCTTGTTTCGCGTTATTTTCTAATAAAATGGGATGGAAGGCATCTCTTAAAAAGACCTTTTTATCGTTGGCAATTTTAGGTAATAATCCATTAATCTTTACTGCATAATTCGCTTTAGCAGCAACAACATCGATATAAGCTAAATAGTGTTGGTATTGACTTAATAAACCTATAAAAGGGCGAATAGTATTTGTAAGTATTTTTAAAATTCTAACAATTTCTTGCTGTTCTTCATAGGTTAAATTTTGTAACTCTCTACTTAGTTTTTGGGTAGCTTCTGGAGCCATAAAAACAATACTTCCTGTCTTAGAATTTCCTAAAATTGAGCCTTTCACTTTACGTCTATGCATTGATAATACAGCTAAAACCCGTTGATTGTCAACAACAGACTCTCTAATGTCATCTAAAAAATCATGTTTTGCATAATGGTTTAAGGCCTTGGTAAAACTAGCACCAATTTGTCCTCTTACGATATTAATTTCTTTTCGAATTATTCTTAATTCCGTTGTAGCATTGTCTTTAACTTCTCCAAAACGATTGATGATTTTTTCGATATTTTCAATGATATTTTTTGTATGTTCAGTATCTTCTGAAAAAATCTGTAGCGTTGGGTAATATTCCTTAAATTTTTTAAAGAATTTTAAGAGTGTATTTACAGTATAAGATATTGTAGCAATGCTTTGAAATGATGTGGCTTCTAGAAAACTATCTTCAATACCTAATAGGTGGATTTCTTTTGTGATTTCGGCAAAATGGTGATTCGGAATTTTATTTTCATTTTGAAATGATGCCAAATACTCATCAGTTTGATGTAATTGTTGTACTAAGTGTTGTTTATTTGCAATAGGTTCAATTTGAAGTACAGCAATCCTTCCTAAATTAGTATTGCAATAGTTAGAAATACTATTTAGTACCGTGTCGAACTCTAAGTCGTTCAATGTTTTTTTAGTAATGGTACTACTCAAAATTGTATATTTGATGTACTTGCAAAGTAAAGTAAAATGAATGTAAATATTGCAGAAAGTTGGAAATCAGTTTTACACAAAGAATTTAAGAGTGAATATTTTAATAAGCTAACCAATTTTGTAAAAACAGAGTATCATCAATATAGATGTTTTCCGAAGGGGAAGCATGTTTTTTCAGCCTTTGACCATTGCGCTTTTGACGATTTAAAAGTAGTTATTATCGGTCAGGATCCGTACCATGGTGTTGGTCAAGCGAATGGTTTATGCTTTTCTGTAAATGACGGAATAGACAAACCACCATCTTTAAGAAATATTTTTAAAGAAATTGAAACCGATTTAGGAAAAAAGATACCAGATAATGGCAATCTTGAACGATGGGCAAAACAGGGCGTGTTATTGTTGAATGCTACATTGACAGTAAGAGCGCATCAAGCTGGTTCGCATCAACAAAAAGGATGGGAAGTTTTTACAGACGCTGTTATTGCCGAAATATCACTATTAAAAGAAAATGTGGTGTTTTTGCTTTGGGGTGGATATGCAAAGAAAAAGGGAGCAAAAATCAATGCTTCTAAACATTGTGTTTTAACAAGCGGCCATCCGTCTCCTTTAAGTGCTAATCGTGGCTTTTGGTTTGGTAACAAACATTTTAGTAAAACAAATGCGTTTCTGGAAAGCAAGAGAGTACAAACCATTGATTGGTAGTTTAAACGAGAAATGACTAGTAGTTATTTTTTACTTAAATATATAGCCGCGCCAACAGTCACCTCATTCCATGTTTTACTTTCGCCGTCAGGTCCTTTGTGCAATTCAAAACAAGCTTTGGCTAAAGAAGCCAATGCAGGTTGCGCATTCCAATCATCTAAATTCATTGTACCTTCCAGTTCTACTAACTGCGCACTTACAACAAAAGTGAGAGGTATTTCTTTTTGAATGCCATTCATTTTTAAATTGATATTTCCGGTACCATCGTTGTTTAAGTGCAATGTTCCTGTTAAGGAAAGTGTAGCGTCCATTATTCCAAAAAATAATTGTTTTAACTTTCCATCTCTTTCTTCATTACCAGAATCTAAACTGCTAATTGGAATTTCAAATTGAGCACCATTTAAAGCCTCAATTGCTGAAGAACTATTTTTAGTATTAGAAACAATGATTTCTTTGAATTCTCCATTGACAGCTTTTTTATCAGTAGTTTTATAGCCCGTCCACTTGACAGTAATAGTTTTCTGTTCTACAGAAAACTGTGCAGGTTCTTTTTTAACCTCTTTTTTACAAGAAATAATGACAAAACTCATAAGTATACTAAATGCAATAGTTGTTATGTTTTTTAAAACAGTCATATTATGTAATTTTTTGTTGTGTTATATTTTCTACTAATTCTATGTACTTTTTTTTTGCTTCTTCTTCGCTTAAATCATTCAATTGAAATACGGCGTTTAGTTTAAAAGCATTTCTTAATTGGCTTTCACCTGATGGTGTTGAATATGTTTTACCTTTTGTTGCTAGTTTATAATATGCATAAAATTTGAGCATAATGTCTGGAGGTAATTTTTGAGTCATGGCAGATGTTATTTCAAATGCCCTTTCAAACCTTTTATCAAGCTTATGCATTGTATTCAGCAATTACTGTTTCACCACCTATTGATTTGTCGTTAATAGAAACATTCACTTTCATATCTAACGGTAAAAAGAGATCTATTCTTGATCCGAACTTTATAAAGCCGGCATCTGTACCTTGTATAACTTTCTCATTTTCGGTCGCATAGTTGACAATTCTTCTAGCAACTGCACCTGCAATTTGTCTGTATAAAATTTTACCGACAGCATTGTTTTCTACAACGATGGTTGTTCTTTCATTTTCTTCGGATGATTTTGGATGCCATGCCACTAAATATTTTCCAGGATGGTATTTACTGAAAATTACTTTTCCACTTATAGGATATCTAGTTACATGAACGTTTAATGGCGACATAAAAATGGATACCTGTTTGCGTTTATCTTTAAAAAATTCTTTTTCAACAACTTCTTCAATAACCACTATTTTACCGTCAGCTGGCGCAATAATTTGATGAAAATTTTCTACAGTGGTACGTTTAGGGTTTCTGAAAAATTGAAGTATCAATACAAAGAAAATAACAAAAATAACCATGATTAATTTTCTGAGCCATTCAATATCTATGAAAGCATCTGTTAAGAAAACGAGCAAGGTTAAAATAACCATTGAAATTATTATAATGGTATATCCTTCTTTATGAAACATTTATAGTCGGTTTTGATTTTTTAAAAATATATTCCATACAAATGTTCTATTTACCAATACTTGAAAAGTATAAAAGGCAGACAAAATATTTATATTAAATTATATGTAAATATACATAAACAAAAGGTGCAACAAAAATAATACTATCCAGCCTATCCAAAAAACCACCATGTCCGGGGATAAAATTACTGCTGTCTTTTACACCAGCTTCTCGTTTAAATTTTGATTCAATTAAATCGCCTAAAATACCAAAAACAACTACAATAGATGCAATAATCATCCAGTTTGTAGGTGATAAATCAGTGACGTATTTTGAAAGAAAATAGGCGGCGGCTATCGCTGCAATTAACCCACCTAAAGCACCTTCAATAGTTTTGTTAGGCGAAATTTTTTCATATAATTTTGTGCGACCTATTGTGCTGCCAACGATGTAGGCAAATGAATCACTAATCCATATTAAGATAAAAACACCTAAAATAATGTTTGGGTGATAATCACCTTTGATAAATGGAATTTGAATAAGTAATGCAAAAGGGATTGCTATATAAGATAAGGCTAAAAAATAATGCCCGAGTTTACTTGATGTTAAACTTATTTTTGGTTTAAACAGTTGGTAAATTAAAGGGACAAAAAAACTTATAATTAAAAAAAATTGAAAATACTTAAAATCTAAAATGGGTAAGTTGGTAAATCGTACAAAAATTAAAGTAGCTACTAAAATGGTCCATTTATAACTTAATTTTATGAGGTTTTTAAACTCATATAAACATAGCATCATTAAGATATAAAAAAGGATAAAAAATGATTCTTTTGAATACAATACAGAGCCAATAATTATGGTAATATAAACCAGACCAGATATAGCCCTAACAAGTAGCTCCCGCATTTTATAAATCTTCTAATAAGAGCAAATATAAGTTTTTTGCGTTGTTATTACCAAAGCTTAAAAAATCTTCATTAACTCTCTCAGGTATATAGCTTTTTATTGAACTTATATTGGTTGGAAAATCTTTTTGATATGTTTTTCTAAGTCCCATTAAACTTTCGCTTTTATTTCTAACTAGCTGACTGGTCTTAGCAATTACGATAAAATTTTCTGGTAAATCTACTATCTTTTTTTCCCGTACTTGTTCTGATGAGAATAGAATACTTCCATCTTGAGAAATTAAATGTTCACAATCTGTAAAAAATGGATAATCATTATTAATTTCTGAGGTACTGTCTGCATCAATAATAGTTAAAACCTTTTTTAAATCATCATTAATGCAAACAATTTTTTCCCATTGATTTTCATTAATAATATGTAAAAGATTCTGATTTACATCTTCTTGGTGTGTGCAATATAAAAATTTACCACCCTTTTGTATAAAAATTTGTACAAAAGCATCATCTAAGGTAAGATTTGAATAATCTGGCAGCAATGTATTTACAGTTTCTTCAACAACATGCTTTTGTTGAAATAATTTTTTAAAGAGATTCATTTTTTACTATGAGGTTTGTCAAAAGTAAAGAAATATAAAAAATTAGGCGAATTCTGTTGAAATCTCACCCTCATTGTTTACATCTTTTTGAACTTCAATAGTTTTTTTTTCGACATTTTTCTCTTTATTTTCAGCAGGTAGAACTTCTTTTTTTGTTGCTAAAGGTTCTTTTACAAAAGGTCTTTTTCCAAAAATTTTTTCTAAATCATCGCTAAATATTACTTCTTTTTCAAGTAACAATTCTGCTAACACAGTCAATTCTTTTTTATGTTTTTTAAGAATATTTTGTGCACGTTTATATTGAGTTTCAATTAAGGCTGAAATCTCTTTATCAATAAGTTGTGCAGTTTCTTCACTATAGGGTTTCGTAAATGTGTAATCTGATTGTCCAGAAGAATCATAATACGTTATATTACCTATCTTCTCACTTAAACCATATACCGTAATCATAGCACGTGCTTGTCTCGTGATTTTTTCTAAATCACTCAAAGCTCCGGTCGAAATTTTATTAAAAATAACTTTCTCAGCCGCTCTACCACCTAAAGTGGCACACATTTCGTCTAACATTTGTTCGGTTTGAACAATCATTCTTTCTTCAGGTAAATACCAAGCAGCACCCAATGATTGGCCTCTCGGCACAATGGTTACTTTTACTAAGGGAGCTGCATGTTCAAGCATCCAACTAACTGTAGCATGACCAGCTTCATGATAAGCAATGGTTTTCTTTTCTTTTTTAGTAATGATTTTATTTTTCTTTTCTAAACCACCAACAATTCTGTCTACAGCATCTAGAAAATCTTGATGATATACGGCTGTTTTATCTTTTCTGGCAGCAACTAGGGCGGCTTCATTACAGACATTGGCGATATCAGCTCCTGAAAAGCCGGGAGTTTGTTTGGCTAAAAAATCAATATCAACATCTTTGGATAATTTTAAAGGTCTGATATGTACTTCAAAAATTTCTCTTCTTTCATTCATATCGGGTAAATCAACATAAATTTGTCTATCAAATCTTCCGGCTCGCATTAATGCTTTGTCTAAAACATCAGCACGATTTGTTGCAGCAAGAACAATTACATTAGTGTCAGTACCGAAGCCATCCATTTCAGTAAGAAGTTGATTTAATGTATTTTCACGCTCATCATTACCTCCTGTAAAATTATTTTTCCCTCTGGCTCTACCAATAGCATCTATCTCATCAATAAAGATAATTGATGGTGACTTTTGAGCAGCTTGTTTAAATAAATCACGAACACGTGATGCACCTACACCCACAAACATTTCAACAAAATCAGATCCTGATAATGAAAAGAAAGGAACTTTAGCCTCACCTGCAACAGCTTTAGCTAATAAAGTTTTACCAGTACCTGGAGGGCCAACCAATAGGGCTCCTTTAGGAATTTTACCACCTAGTTTTGTATACTTATCAGGATTTTTTAGAAAATCGACTATTTCTTGAACTTCTTCTTTTGCCCCTTCTAACCCAGCAACATCTTTAAATGAAGTTTGTACTTTTTGATCTTGATCAAATAGCTTGGCTTTCGATTTTCCGATGTTGAATATTTGACCTCCAGGTCCACCACCACCACCGGATCCTGACATACGACGCATGATAAATATCCATATTGCAATGATAAAGATAAATGGTAACCACATAAAAATACCATCCCAAATGCTTGTTTGTTTCGCATTATCTCTGTCAAAATCTAGTTTATACTCTGACTTTACAGCATTCAATTCCTTTTCAAAATTCTGTAAATCACCAAAATCATAAACATATAAGGGATTTTTCTTATTAAAAAGAGGGTTTTTCTTGATTTTAGAACTATGTTTTTCTTTTTCTAAAGCAACGTCCTTTATGAAAATGTTTGCATAATCGCCATTAACAATAAGAATCTTTTTAATATCGTTCTCTTTTAGAAGTTCTTTAAATTCATTCTCAGATAATTTACTAGACGATAAATCTGAACTATTTAAAAATTGATATCCTATAATTAATGCAAATAAAATTCCGTAAACCCAATAGAAATTGAACTTAAACTTGAATTCTTTAAGCGGTTTATTATTTTTTTTATCTTGACTCATCTATCTATTTCTATAATCGTTATACTGTTTTTACAGCTTCTATATTTGTAATGTTAGCATCACCCCACAAGCCTTCTATATCGTAATATTCTCTAATATGCTTTTGGAAAATATGTACAACTACATTTACGTAATCTAATAAAATCCATTCAGCATTGGCCTCTCCTTCTACATGCCAAGGCTTGTCTTGAATTGCTTTACTTACCGTTTTTTGAACAGAACCAGAAATTGCATTGACTTGTGTATTAGATGTTCCTTCACAAATAATAAAATAGTCACATGCCGTATTCTCAATTTCTCTTAAATCAAAAATACTTATTTTTTGTCCTTTAACTTTTTCTATTCCTTTAATAATCTCAGTAATTAACTGATCAGCATTTGCCTTTTGTTTCGTCATTAAACACCTTTATATTTCTCTGCAAATGTATCAATTTTATCATTATTGAAGTGTTATATTTGCAATTATATATGAATATAGTCAAACTTAATGCCATAGGTTCAACAAATTCTTATTTAAAGAATTTAATCAAAGAAACTACTGTTGAAAATTGGACCGTAGTAATTGCTGAACATCAAACTAATGGAAAAGGGCAGTTTGATAATAAATGGGTTGCTGATAAGGGTAAGAATCTAACATTTAGCATTTTAGTCAAATTCAAAAAATTGAAAGCTAAGCATCAGTTTTATTTGAACTACAGTGTTTCTATAGCATTGTACAATGTGCTAAAGTATTATATTCCTGAAAAATTAACTGTCAAATGGCCGAACGACATTTTGTCAGCAAATCATAAAATTTGTGGAATTCTAATTGAAAACACTATTAATAACTCGAATGTGAATCATGCGATTATTGGAATTGGATTGAATGTGAATCAAAAAAAATTTCCTTCACATATTTTAAATGTTACTTCTATAAAGAATAAATTGGATAAAAACATTGATAAAAATGAATTATTTGATAAAATACTGCTTGAAATCCGATATCAATTGCATTTATTAGAACAGCAAAAATTTAATGAGATAAAGCTACGATATGAAGATGTGTTGTATAAAAAGGGAATACCATCAATGTTTATTGATACTACTACTAATAATACATTTTTGGGTAAAATTATCGGAGTAACAAACCAAGGAAAATTGCAAATAGAATTAGATGACGAATCGCTGCGAGAATATGCTTTAAAAGAAATTAAATTAAAAAACAATTCATAAAGACGTTTTTAATCAGAGTTTCTCTATATTATTAGCTAAGGTATTGATAAACTTTTGCAACGGATTTTTAATCATCATTGTCATCATCATATTGAATTTACCATCAAAAGTAAATTGTGCCTCACTTGAGGTTTCGGTTATCTTTACAATAGTAGCAGTTAAGTTGAATGGGAATTGCTCGAGAGCAGAACTTAAAACAATTTTATTAGATGGAATTTGCTCAGATAGTTTAACTTTGATTTCTGGCATACCTTTTAAAGCAAATAAAAAGCCATTTTCTCTAATTTCAAATTTATCGGTATCCACAGGCATTATTTTTTCAAAATTCTCAACCACTGATAAAAATTCAAACAATTCACTATCAGACTTTTGTACGTTTACTTTGGGGCTTTCTAAATTCATTTTTTAATTTTTTGCATGCTAAGTTTTAGTAGGACTATACTTATTAAGACCATTCACTTGGATTTTTCCTCCAATTCTCTAATGTTTCTAATTCGTTTTCTGCTATATAATTTGTTTCGGATGCTTGAAGCAACAAATGATGATAGTCACTCAATGTTGTAAGTTCTATATCAGCGTTTTTAAAGTTTTGGTCTGCAAATTCAAAACCATAAGAAAAAATGGCAACCATCCCTTTAATTTTAATATCTTGTTCTTGTAAGGCTTTTACCGCATTTAAACTGCTTTTCCCAGTACTTATCAAGTCTTCAACAACAACTACGGTTTGGTTTTTATCAATTTGCCCTTCTATTTGGTTTTGACGACCGTGTTTTTTAGGCTCAGGTCTTACATAAATAAAAGGTACTCCTAATTCTTGAGCAACTAAAACCCCAATAGCAATAGCACCGGTTGCAACCCCAGCAATGACATCTGGTTTGCCATATTTTTCTTCAATTATTTTAGAAATATGTTCACGAATATACGTACGAATTTGTACATGTGACAGGGTAATTCTATTATCACAATAAATAGGCGATTTCCATCCAGACGCCCAAGTGAATGGATTTTCAGGGCTTAATTTAATTGCTTTAATTTGTAATAATAATTCAGCTGTTTTTTTCGCTGTATTTTTTTCAAAAATCATAAAAGCAAAACTACACAAATTTATTTTAGAAAGAAATGTTTACAATTTTTATAAATAATAATCCAATTTATTTAACGGATAATTTGAAATACAGTTCAGAAGCCAATTTTGTATATTTTCATGAGATTGATGTGCAAAAGTTTATTAAAAAGTTAGAAAAAAAAGAAATTAAAAATGCCTATGTATTTGATACTGATGTTAAGTTACTCTTTGAAAAATTTAAAAGAAATTTTAAAATTATTGAAGCTGCTGGTGGAATAGTTGAAAATTCAAAAAGAGAAATTTTATTTATTTATAGAAATGGTGTCTGGGATTTACCTAAAGGAAAAATTGAAAAGAACGAGGAAGTAGAAGAGGCAGCTTTAAGAGAAGTGGAAGAGGAGACAGGAGTGAAAAATCTCAAGATTATAGAGACTCTTGAAAGCACATACCATATATATACTTATAATGATAAAAGGATATTTAAAGTTACATATTGGTATAAAATGAGTACAAATTTTATAGGTGAATTATATCCGCAACTTGAAGAGGGAATTACAAAAGTGGAGTGGCTAAATAAAGAACAAATTAAAAAAGCAATGGAAAATACGTATGCTAATATTAAACAGTGTTTATATAAAAGCGGACATATTTAGAGATAAGATTTTAGTTATCTATTGTCAAAGTAAATAATAACTGTATTTTTGCCGCTTCTAAAAAAGTACTATCATGACGGAATTTATTAAAAAAAGAGCTAAAAATGCTAAAAATGATATCTTATCTGGTATTACAGTAGCATTGGCTTTGGTACCTGAAGCTATCGCATTTGCTTTTGTTGCAGGTGTTGACCCTTTGGTGGGTTTGTACGCTGCGTTTATGATAGGTTTGATTACGGCTGTTTTTGGAGGAAGACCAGGAATGATCTCTGGGGCAACAGGAGCCTTAGCAGTGGTAATGGTAAGTTTGGTTTCTGAAGGGAATGCAATGGGTAGTGAGGGTGAAAATTTAGGATTGTATTATTTATTCGCTACCGTTATTCTAATGGGTGTTATACAAATGCTAGCTGGTGTTTTTAAACTAGGTAAGTTTGTACGATTAATTCCGCATCCGGTAATGATGGGCTTTGTAAACGGATTGGCAATTGTTATCTTTTTATCTCAGTTAAATATGTTTCCTGATTTAATACCTGAAGGAATTTATTTTTGGAGTGATATGGGTGCTTGGTTTACTGAACTGTTTAAAGGCTTGTCTACTAACGGTGGTTTCTGGACAATGTTTGGGCTCGTTGGTCTAACGATACTAATTATGTTTGGTTTACCAAAACTAACTAAAAAGTTACCAGAAGCATTGATTGCAATTTTAGTGGTTTCTGCAATAGTAATTTTTGGAAAAGTAGATGTAGCTACTGTGGGTAGTTTTATTCGTGATGGAGGAGGGGAAGGTTTAAAAGGAGGTTTGCCAACATTCCAATTTGATATTTTCAATAAAGTTCCAGTATCTTGGGAAACACTGAAGTTTATATTTCCTTACGCATTGATTCTTGCCGCCATCGGTTTGATAGAATCGCTAATGACATTGAATTTGGTTGATGAATTAACAGAAACTAGAGGAAACTCAAATAGAGAATGTTTGGCGCAGGGTGGAGCAAATATTATAACCGGATTCTTTGGTGGTATGGGAGGTTGTGCCATGATTGGACAATCTATTATCAATATAAAAGGTGGTGGACGAACTCGTTTATCAGGTATAGTAGCGGCCTTGTCTTTATTAGCATTTATTTTATTTGCTTCAGGCTTGATAGAACAAGTACCTATTGCGGCATTAGTAGGGGTTATGTTTATGGTAGTGATTGGCACTTTTGCATGGAGTAGTTTTAGAATACTGAATAAAATTCCGCGTACAGATCTTTTTGTCTTAATTTTAGTATCGGCATTAACTGTAATATTTGATTTAGCGATAGCTGTAGTTTCAGGAGTTATTGTAAGCGCATTGGTATTTTCATGGGAAAATGCGAAACGCATTAGAGCACGTAAACGTGTAAAAGAAGATGGTACCAAAGTATATGAAATTTGGGGGCCATTATTCTTTGGTTCTATCGCTGCCTTTAACGAAAAGTTTGATGTTAAAAATGATCCAGAAAAAGTTGAAATTGATTTTATTGAATCTAGAATAAGTGATCATTCAGCCTTAGAAGCCATTTTTAATTTGGTAAATAAATATGAAGCTGAAGGAAAATCGATTAAATTAAAGCACTTGAGTGAAGACTGTAAAGTGTTGTTGTATAAAGCGAATCCACATTTTCATCAAGTAATTGAAGAAGCAATAGACGACCCTCGCTATCATTTAGCTGCAAATCCAGAAAAATTCACCAAAGGACTTTCGGAGTATAAGCATCTTTAATCTGAGTTCGATTATCAACCCTTAAAATGTTCACTGTAGATATATGTATCTTTGTGAAAACTTGATGGATGAAAAAAAATTACACATTGATATTTTTACTTTTGATAAGTCAATTTCTGATGAGTCAAATTGTAATCAACGAATTAGATGCTGATACACCTAGTATTGATACAGCAGAGTTTATTGAACTAAAATCAGATACACCAAATTTTTCTTTAGATGGATATGTAGTCGTCTTATTTAATGGTTCTACAAGTGGTGCAGATTCAAGTTATTTTACTTTAGATTTAGATGGTTTTACAACAGATGTAAACGGATTATTATTAATTGGCAGTAATGGCGTTTCCCCCGTTCCGCAATTATTAATAGCGGAGAATGTAATTCAAAACGGAGCAGATGCTGTGGCAGTTTACTTGGGAAGTTCTTCTGATTTTCCCGATCTTACATTGGCTACAACTACAAATCTAATTGATGCGTTGGTATACGATACCAGTGATGCTGATGATACTGTATTAATGAACCTTTTAGGAGTTACCGAACAAATAAACGAAGGCTCTGCAAATAATACAAACTCTATTCAGCGCAATAATGATGGTTCTTATTTTGTTGCAACCCCAACACCGCGTCAATTGAATGATGGTAGTGGTGTAGTTTTAAACGGACTTAGTATTTCGATAGCTCAAAATCAATATGATGAAGGGGAGAGTTTTGATATTGTATTTACTACCGAACAAAATGTAACAAGTCAACTTGTACTGAATTTTACTTTAAACAATGAAACTTTCAACGAAACGGATTATTCAGGCTCTATTTCGGTTATAATTCCCATGGACCAAAATACGGTGAGTACAACAATTACATTGATAGATGATACTGACGATGAAGGTGATGAAATTTTAATTGTCAGTCTTATAAGTTTGCCTGTGGAATATCTGGCTTTAAATGATAATATTGATATAAGAGTTGTTGATAATGATTTTGTAATTGCAGCTTGGGGAACTCCTTTAAATCCAACTTTTGGCACGGTGGTAAGTACACAACCTACAGGATACTACAATAGTTTAGATGGTTTGGCAGATACAGCATTGCGTCAAGCATTGCAAAATATTATAGCAGATCCAAATGAAGTCAGAACTCAAACCTATGCAGATATTACTGATATATTAAAAAAGGCAGACCAAAACCCTGCAAATAGCAATCAAGTTTGGTTAGTTTATAGTGAGGAAGGTAGGGCAAAATTAGATTTTCAAACTACTTCAAATAGTGTGGGAAAATGGAATAGGGAACATACCTTTCCTAGATCAAGAGGCGGTTTTTTTAGTATTGAAGATGATAATATTGCAGATGGTGTAGCCATCTTTTGGCAGACCAATGCAGATTCTCTACGACATGCTAACTCTGATGCACATGCATTAAGGGCTGCTGATGGACCAGAAAACAGTGCTAGAGGAAACTTACATTATGGCGAATATACAGGACCTACAGGAACCTTAGGAAGTTTTAAAGGAGACGTGGCTCGTAGTGTTCTTTATATGGATATTCGTTATAACGGATTACAAATTGTAAACGGGTTTCCTGATAATGAAGGTCAGTTAGGAGATTTGGCAACGTTATTAGATTGGCATAGAAATGATCCTCCAGATGATTTTGAAATGAATCGTAATAATGTTGTTTATTCATGGCAATTCAATAGAAATCCATTTATAGATCAACCCGATTTGGTAGAATATTTTTGGGGAAATATGATAGGTGAGGTTTGGAATGAAGTGTTAGATGTTGATGATATATCGGCATTAAAAGTTCAAATTTATCCAAACCCAACAAGTAATAACATAAATATTGTGGGTATTGAAGGAGAAAGCACGATTGAGATATTTTCTGCTTTAGGGAGAAAACTAGTCCATAAAAGAGAGATAGGTACTGCATCTTTTGATTTGAATTTTTCTGAAGGTATTTATTTTGTCAAGATAACTTCAGAAGGCAGGTCAGTTGTAAAAAAGATACTTGTTAATTAATATGTCAAATTTCGATACAGACCTTTCGCAGGAAAAAATATTGGGTATCTATTTGGATAAGATATATAGCAAATTAAATTTTGATTTTAAGCGTATTACAGATAAAGACTCACAATTGAAAGGGGTTGATTTACAAATAACGTATAATGGGAAAAGCTATATCATAGATGAAAAATCACAACTCCATTATTTAAACAAAGACTTACCAACATTTACATTTGAACTATCATATTTCAATAAACAAGACATCTTAAAACAAGGTTGGTTGTTTGACAAAAGTAAAAATACGCACTATTATTTTTTAATTACAGGAATCTATTTAAAAGAAATTGCTACTTTGACAAAACCAGAAGATGTTGATAAAGTTAAAATTACAAGTATTAGTAGAAGTAAATTACTAAGTTTTTTAGAAAAATTGAACTTAACAAGTGATACGTTGAATGCTTATGATAGTCGTTTTAGAAAAGCATCAAAGTTTGGAAATAATACCATCAAAGAATTGAATCCTAAAACACAAGGATTAGTATCCTTTTCTGAACAATATGCCGAAAAGCCAATGAATTTACAGTTGCGGTTAAAATTTCTTATTGAAAAAGGTATTGCTAAAAGGATTTATCCTATTAATTGAACTCAGGTTACAAATTAATTTGTTTATAAAGCTCTTTTCCAATTTTCTCTATTACTCCAACAACCAATGCATTGCCCATGAAAAATGCGCGTTTTGTGTCTGAAATACCTTCAAGTTTTGTGTGATTATCAGGAAACATATTCAAACGTTCTAATTCAAGAGGGGTTAATCTTCTTAAGCCCTTTTTAGTTTTTATAACATGTTTAAAGCGAGAAGCAGATTTACCTCCTTCGCCAGTTATAATAGTTCTTGAAGCATTGTCAAGAGCATCGGGAAATATCATGCCTCCTTCACTATAATTATATTCATAACCTGTTTTTGTTTTTCTAATCTCCTTTTTAGCACCTTTTAGGTAGTTCCATTTTGACAAATCGGTGTTGTCTATAAAAAATTCGTTTGCAATGTCTCCATTTTGTAAGACAGCACCTAAGACAACTTTTTTACCATTATAAATAGGTTTGGTTTTTGTTGTATGGATCCTACCTTGAATCATCAAACCAGAATTTAAAAAAGGAGAAATTTTGCCTTCTTTATTAAATTCGTTGGTAATTTCCACCAAATCGCCTTTTAGTTCGAATTCATTGCAATAGCCTTCTTTTTCATTTTCTACAGGAAAAGCATTGGCAATGATTCCTTTTTTTAATAACCAATCTAATTTGTTTGATTTAGAAAGCCGTTTGTAAATGTCTGTTGTTTTATGATATCCTAAAAAGAATATTCTTCGCCTTCTTTGAGGCATTCCATATTCTGCAGCATTTATGACTCTCCATTCAACAGCATACCCTAACTTTTCGAGACTTTTTAGCATTATGGAAAAATCTCTACCTCGTTGTGTAGATGGAGATTTTAATAATCGGTCTACATTTTCTAAAAACAAGTATTTAGGTTTGTTTTTTGTGTCTTTTAAAATCTTATGAATGGACCACCATAAAACACCTTTTTTTCCAATCAATCCTTTTGAATTATGCAGCGTAGTGGCTACTGAATAATCTTGACAGGGAAACCCTCCAACCAAAATATCATGTGTTGGTATTTCAGAGATTTCTACAGTAGCGATATCTTTATTTGAATGGTTTTCACTTCCAAACCTCTTTTCATAAACCATCGATGCATGTTGCATTTTTGTAGACGGTTCCCATTGATTACTCCAAACAACATCATATTGATTATCTTTTTCCAGCCCCAAACGAAAACCACCAACCCCAGCAAACAATTCAGCTACCCTTAATTTGTTATTTTTCATTTTATTGAAGATGGGTTTAAGTATCTATAATTTTTAGGCTAAAAAACGGTTCAAATATAATTGAAAGTGTGGAGAATTTGCATGTTTATATTTTTTAGTTTTATACAGTATTTAGTAACTAATAAGTTTTCAATTCAATTACTACAATGTTTAATTTGGACTGCATCAATTCATTCAGCTTTAAAATTGTTTGAAAGTGTTGTAGTAATCTCACGTTGCATAATTATTTAAAAGTATATACCCCTTCTAATTTAAGAAGCATCAAAATATTCGCTAACGTGTTCGTGGACTTCCTACCAAAAATCGGACAATTTTAAACAGGCTACTAAACCACAGATTTTAGTTGATTAAAAATTTCAAATTCTTTCATAGTTAAATTCCCTAAATGAGAGTGTCTTCTGTTTGTATTATACCAAGTTTCAATATATTCAAATACAGTTGTTTTAGCTTGATTTTTAGTATTAAACCAATACTGATAAATTGCTTCTACTTTTAATGATTTAAAGAAGCTTTCAGCTACTGCATTATCCCAACAATTACCTTTTCTATTCATGGATTGTTTAACTAAAGAATAAGCTCTTAATTTTTTTCTAAACCTACTTAAGGCATATTGAATACCTCTGTTTGAATGAAAAATTAAAGGTAAATGAATCGGTCTATTTTTGACTGCCATATTCCATGCAGGAATAATAGTTTGTTCAGTATACATTCTTTCACTCATACTCCATCCAATAATTTTTCTATCAAATAAATCAAGAATAATAGTGAGGTATAACCATCCATTATCTGTTTTGAATATAAGTAATATCCGAAACCCACACTTGATTTGTTCTACTGGTTAAAAAACATTGTCTTAATAAGTTGGGAGATATTGGGTATTTATGGTTAGAGTCTGTCGTAATCTTATATTTTCTTTTCACTCTACTTTTAATGTTATTATTTTTCATAATCCTAGCAACAGTTTTTTGAGAGACATTGATTCCTTCCATATTTAATTCTTTAGTAATGCCAGGAGAACCGTAAGTTTCTTTGCTTTTTATATGTGTAGTTTTAATTTTGAAAAGTAAAAAATCATCTCTTTTTTGTTTTTTAGAAATAGGATTCTTTACCCAATGATAATAACTAGAGGAACTTACTTTGAGTACTTTACACATCCTTTCAAAGGGAAATATATCTTTATAATTCACGATAAATCTATATTTGTGCCATCGCTCTTGGAAAAGATGTATATGACTTTTTTTAATATATTACGTTCTAATTTTGTTTCACGTAATTCTTTTTTCAAAGCCTGTAATTCACTTAGTTTTTTATCTTTTTGCCTATTAAAACCACTACTATTAAAAGCGTCACTTTTCTTTTGTGAATACTCCTTAATCCATCTTCTAAGCATATCATGATGAATGTCTAATTCTCTTGATACCTCTGCTATATTTTCTCTTTCTTGGGCTAATGAAACCGCGTTTAATTTAAATTCCTTTGTAAAATATCTTTTTTTCATAAACATAAAATTATTAAATATATGCTTATAGTCTGTTTTAAACTCTCCCGTCAAAGGTACTAATTCCAGTGTTGTGCGTAGGCTTTTTGTCCGTTTTAAATTCCGTATATTTTTTTTGCACTCTCGATTTGTTCTTTTTCCGTTGTTTCAGGATATAGAATATATTTAGGTGCAATAATTGGCTTAACTTGTTCTACTGTGATTTCTGTAATAGTTGGAAAAGGAAAATTTCCGCCAGTCATTTCAGACAATATTTCTTTCATTTCCGAGAATTCAGAATCAGTTTTTCCAATTATTTTTGCTTTTCCTTTCAATTGAAATCCTTTTTGCACCAGAATGTCGATAAAACTCACACATACATTTTCATTCTGCTTGATATTACGAACGGTTTGAGGCGAAGCAATATTCGCAACAATTATTTTACCCGTTCCGTAATAGTTGAAAATTTCTTTTGGCGAAACATTCGGCACATTTTCAGTCGATGCTGTTGCAAGCCAACACAGTACACTTTTATTTATATACTCCTTTACTTCTGTATTTAGTTGCATTTTTTATTCTGTTTAATTTCGATTTTGAACATTCTTTCATATTTATATTTTTTTTGAGAAAACTATATTTTTGTATTCTTTTCCATTGACTAAAAAATTTAGTTCTCCAACGTTTTTAAATTCATTTCTTTGATAGAACCTGATGGCTCTGTTGTTTTTTATGTAAACGGAAAGCCACATAGTATCCAATTGTAACTCTTTAGCTTTCTCTTCAAGAAAAGTTAGAAATTGTTGCCCAATTTTCAATGGGATGAAATCATTTAGTATGTAAATCCTTTCTAATCGACAGTTGTTTTGTGAAACCACACTTTCATGAATTGCATTTAACACTAGTTTTGCATAGCCAACAGGTAAATCATCTGCATAAATAATATAGAAAATGTTTTTAGGGTCGTTTATGTCTTGTTTCGTTTTTGAAACTGAAAAAGCGATATTAATATATTCTATTAAGTCGTTTTTATCATCAATAAATTGACCATGAGATTCAGTATATGTTATTGTTCCTAAAAGTGCTAAAACGTCTGTGTTTATTTCTTGAGCTATTTTTACTTTAATCATTATTTCCTGTTTTTAATCTATTTAATCGATAAACGTGTAACATTACAGCTATTGAGCATCCAATAATTATAGGAAATGCACTTATTAATATACCATATATAATGTAGATGAAGTTTGCGATAGCGGAAATTAGCCTTAGTTTATATTCGCCTTTAACTGACATAGAATATAAGTTTATAGCCAAAGCTGAGTAACCAATAATGTTAATTGTTATTAAATTCATTTTATACTATACTTTTTACAGTACAAATGTAATTTTATTATATTTGTGGTGCAATAACTGTCAAGTATGACAGGTTAGAAATAAAAAATGATAATAGACGAAAAAAATAAAGCATATCAAATAAAAGATAAAATATATCACTGTGGCACAAGTGTTACAATGAATTATATTGGAGGAAAATGGAAATGTATAGTTTTATGGTATTTAAGGGATGGTACTATGAGATTTTCAGAATTAAAAAAATTAATACCTGACATTACAGAAAAAATGTTGAGTATACAATTAAAGTCGTTACAAACAGATGGTTTAGTCAAGCGTAAAGTTTACGGTGAAAAACCTCCGTTACGAACACAATATTCGTTAACGAAATTTGGAAAAAGTATGCTACCTGTAATTGAGGTTATCACGAATTGGGGAATCAATTTAGGAGAAACTGAAGGGAAATTGATTGATGTTGAATGAGTTGAATATGAGTGGTTTTTCAGCTGTTCGTTAAGATACATGGTTTACACAAGTTAAAGATTAGACTTTACACTAAATTGGTCTCTAACCTTGTTGATGATTGTTTATTTCTTAATTCATTTTCGTTAAAGAAACCTAAAAATACGTTTCTATAAAATACTTTCCAAATTCCATTACCTAAATCTAGAATACCTACATATTTACCTTTCAAAGCAGCTGTTAAATATACCCAATAATAAGACTTCCATCTAATAGCTCCATTTTGGGTTACTTTAAGAACTTTATAGTTAGCATCGTAATCGAAGTTAGGTATTTTTTCTGGGAATGGTCTGGTGGAAAAATCATGTATTTTGGCAGGTGTTTTCATACCTAAAGCTTCATGAGGTCTTATGTTATTATATTGTTTTACAAAATGATTTAATCTACGTTGTTGCGCTTTTAAATCGTAAGCTGAGGGTTTAGCACAAGCTGCTTTTAAATCGCGATGCATGCGTTCATGTCTTCCGTTTTGTTCGGGATGAGCTGGGTCAGAAAAAACAGGTGTAATTCCAAGTTCAATAAACCAATAAGAGAGTTGTGTAAATCTTTGAATGGCACGCACAGAGCCAAACGGACTACCGTTGTCTGTGTGTATTTGTTTAGGGATGCCATATATTCTAAAAATCCTTTTAAATTCAGCCTTAGCAGCCTTTAGAGTTTCGTGATAATGACCTTTAGCGGTGAATAGAAATCGGCTTTTAGAGTCTGCAATGGTTAGTGGATGACAGTAGATTTTATTACCCATTAGAAACTTTCCTTTATAGTCAGCACTCCATACTTCATTACATACTTTTGGATCGAAAATGGGGTATACAGGTTTGACTCTTCGCATCCTCTTTTGAGCGCATACAAAACCGTTTTTCTTTAATATATTATGGACAGTAACCACAGAAGGGACTTGTTCTTTTGTAAAATCGTTAAACAACAATTCTCTAATCTTTTTTGCTCCCCAAAGCTTGTATTTTTTCTTTAACTTTAGAATACTTTTAACGATATTTTCTTTTGTGGCATTAGGGTGTTTTCCAGGAGCTTTAGATTGTTTTCGTAAGCCCTCAAAACCTTGTTCTTCGAACCTTTTAATTAACTTATAAGCTGTTGGTCTGGAGATTTCAAAGCTTTTGCATAATTCTGTGATGGTATATTTTCCTGTACGCCATTCACAAATAAATTCAATTTTTTGTTCCATAGTTGTTGTTTCTTTCCAAGGCATAGTAATTTGATTTTTATCTCAAATTACAACCTAAAAAGTGTAAACTATGTGCCTTTAACTTTGTAAACTATGTGCCTTTAACGTACCAACTTGCAGGTAACGTCTCGTATAAGAAACGTAGGGCAGGCGATAAGCACTTTCGTTTCGGTTTATTACTTAGCTAAATATAAATATTTTGCTTTTATCATTTTCTGTATTAAATGCCACATTTTATATTTAGTGGACTTTATAAATATGCACAGAACATTCGATTAAGCACAAACGCCCTATGTTTTTTATACATTGTTGTAGCCAGTTATTCTATCCATAATGTTCCTTCCGAAAACGTTTTTGCCTTTCCAGCTATCAAGACCCTATCTTTTTTATTTGTGCATAACAACTTTCCTTTTCTAGCAGATAACTGAATTGCAGACATTTCTTTTTTATTCAGAAGATTACCCCAATATGGAATTAATGAAGCATGAGCAGAACCAGTAACAGGGTCTTCAAATATTGTTGCTTGAGGAATGAAGAATCTTGATACAAAATCAGAATTATTTCCTTTGGAAGTTATTACTACACCTCCTGGGTCAATATTTTCTTTGTCAAATATGCTTTTATCTATTTTAATATTCCTAACATCTTGTTCAGTTTCATAGACTAAAATATAATCTCTCGACTTTAAAACTTCTTTCGGCTGTTTGTTAAGAGATGCTTTTATAAAATTCGGTAATTCCACTTTAACAGGACTCCTTTGAGGTAAATCCATTACATACATGTCGTTTTCAACGTGAACATACAATTGTCCACTTTTAGTATTGAAAACTATTTTGTCTTTATTATAATCTAAAATCGTTGTTAGAACATGAGCTGTTGCAATAGTTGCATGTCCACATAAATCAAGCTCTAAATCAGGTGTAAACCATCTTAATTCTATATCGTCTCCACTGTTGTAAATAAAAAATGCAGTTGCGTCAACAGAATTTTCTTTTGCAATATTCTGAAGTAATTCATCTTCCAACCATTCATTTAGTTGCACAACTTTAGCAGGGTTTCCTCCGAATATTTTATCGGTAAAAGCATCTATTTGGTAATAATTTAATTTCACAGGGTAAGTTTTTTAAATTGGCTACAACCGGTGTTGTAGGTTGCACGTTTATGATTTAATCCTTTATCATTTCATTTACGATTGAATCTACGTGTATTATGGCTGTATCTAATAATTTAATATTTTTAAAATCTTCTTGACTTAGTATTAATGAAAGTTCTGTTCCTCCAATAATTAAACCTTCAATTGAGTGTGCGTGTTGTAGTCTTTCAGAAATCTGAATTAATCCTTCTTTAGTTTCTTCTCTAATATCATTGAAAATTAACTCATTCATGTATTTTTCATGAATATACTCTATCTCATCCGTTGTTGGGGTTATAATATCTAGCCCAAACTTGGAAGCTGTCTTTTGATAAAAGTCATTGGTCATTGTTGATTTCGTTCCAAATAGTCCTACCGTTTTCAGATTCAATGATTGTGCTTTTTTACAAGCCTCCTCAACAATACTTATCATTGGTAGGTTTATTTTTTCTACGAGTTTATCATACACTATATGAGGTGTGTTTGATGCGATTGCTCCAAAATCAACTCCCGATTTTTGAATATCAGCAATGTTTCTTTCTAGAAACTGTGTAAGTTTATCATAATCTTTATTGACTACGTGATTGACCATTTCAGTCATGTCTATGTTCTTTATTATAAATTCGGGATAAGAATTCGAACCCGTTACTTCTTGAAATCGTTTAATTATTAATCGGTAGTATACTATTGTCGTTTCTGGTCCAACACCACCTATTAATCCAAATTTTCTCATAATTATTCGTCAATTTTTTTATTGATATATGTTTTTCGTAGTGTTACCTACAACAACTGAATAAACTTACTAGTAGGTTTATTTCTTTTGTAGTGATTTTATAATAAATAATCCAGCGTTCTTTGACTATTGAATCTTATTAACCGTATACTAAATGTTTACAAACGATTAACTATATACTCATGGAAAATATCTTTCTACTTTTCTGTTTTTATGGGATTAGTTAAAAAGACATAGGCAAAGAGTATCACAAAAATCACATATACTATTGTGAGTGAAATAATAATTTCTGAATGCGTTTGGATACTGGAAGCAACTTTAACTAATGCAATTGTCCCAACTCCAAAATGCATTAGATTTCCAATTGCGATTGGCTTATTATATATTCCTCCAATTAGCGTTCCTTTTGTCATCCAATTTAAAAGTCCAAAACCTAAATATAATGCACTCAATAAATTCAAAAAAAGTATTGTAATGGTGTTTGATTCAACATTTAGATATTCCATTACCTCATTAGGTAAAAAAGAAAGAAGGATCCCAATACCCGCTAAGAGTAAGGCACTTGACGTCATTACTATTTTTGTGTTCATAATCTTACTTTTTAATCTGTTAATTGTTCTCTCAAATCTTTTATTCTTTCTATACTTTTAAGCATAATTAATCTTATCGCGAATTTTATCATGCATTTTTTATAAATGGACATCATGATTTTGATGCCCATTTATAACTGCTATTAATCGTAGTGAGCAGAATTCATATCTCCACATTGCAATTTTGCTCTCTCTACAATAAAATACCCCCTGATACAAAGTTGAGGATACTTTGAGGTTTAAACGTTGTCATATGAAAACGTTTTCAATGAAATGAAAATTGAAATAAGGTTAAAAAACTATTGAATGAAAGGCTTTTATGAACTTTCGATTAAGAACTAAAACCCGTGTTTACTCTACACGTTATTGGCAGCAATTTTTACAATTGTCTATCTTTTTCTTGTATTTCAAGATCATTAATACTTGCAAACCTTTTTTCCATTAGACCATTTTTATCAAATTCCCAGTTCTCATTACCGTATGCTCTGAACCATTTTCCATTTTTGTTTTTATATTCATATTCAAATCTAACAGCTATTCTATTTTCTGAATGTGCCCAATATTCTTTCTTTAATTGATAGTCTAATTCGTTTTTCCATTTTTCCGCCAAAAAAAGTACAATTTCATCTCGACCTTTAATGAATGTATTTCGATTTCGCCATTCGCTATCAACAGTATATGCTAAACTTACTTTTTCAGGGTTTTGAGAATTCCAAGCATCTTCTGCCATTTGAATTTTTTGTTTTGCAGTTTCCAGAGTAAATGGTGGAAGAGAATGTTTTTGTTCCATATTTTAAATGTTTATATTATACTTTTTGATTTATTAATTAATTCGTTTGATTTAAATACTTGACTTTCTATGATAGAACTTTCAAAGAGTAGATAAACCAGTAAGTTACTCATCAACAGCACAAAGGTGCCACCGATTAGGAATTTAAACATTGTCATATGACAACGTTCTAAATTTAGATGACACAAAGGTCATTAAATTATTAGAAAGAAAACAGGACTATTGTCACTAAAAATTTGTGATAAATATCACACTTTGAACTTAGCGAGTCCTGAAACATGACTACAGTTTAAAATTGAATTTTACTAATTTTTTTTTGATAATTTGTCAAATTTAGAAATTTGTCGACTTTCCAAAAATGTCCAAGCCTTCGAGTTAGCAATATCATGCACTATTTTTATATACTATATTTTCAGACGGTATCTTGGTAAATATTTATTGATGCAATCTCTTTTTATAAACCAACTTATTAAATTTAATCAAAACTATTATTTGCTATTAATCACCTGATTAAATTTAATAAGTTGGTTTTTAAAATATTCTCATTTCATATTTAGATAAAGAATCAAATACGAAGTTAATACTAAAATACCTCGACATT